>JGI20156J14371_10001044_pt1 | contig 23154 bp, 11 predicted proteins | sample COG_06_FD_14371 | JGI IMG/M metagenome (IMG submission 14371)
TTAGATTGGCNGGATATAATCCGTTGATCATAGACATAGCACCTTTTTCGAATGTTAATGCACAAGGTATAGAACTTGGTAAAGAAGGATTTGCAACTCCTAACGTTATATTGAACTACACTAAGGATACAAAAAGTATTACAATTTCTTCATCAAAAGGGTTTCAGCATTCAGAAATAAATATTATTGAAGCTGATCAAGTATTGTTAGATACCATTGAAGAAATAGACAGTGTTGAAACAGAATTTTGGGATGAGATTTTTGAGAGACTAGGTTCGCAAATTAAACAGTCTCTTGTAGAATATGAAACCAAATATGAATTTGATCCAATAAGTATTATTTCAGTTATCACAGATAAAAAAAAAATAAAAAACCTTTCAAAAGGAATTGAAAGACAATTAGGAGAAGTGATTATTAAACAATATAATCCTGAAGACTCAGTTGAATTTTCAGATCAAGCACAAAAATATATAGATTCTTTAGAAAACAAATCTTTGGCATCAGAGGCAATAGGTGCCGCGTTAAGAAAGTTAAATTCGTTTAATGTAGATACAAAAGAAATTATCTCATTAAATTTGTTATCTAACTTTAATCAAATAAAAATAAATAGAAGATCTGCAGCGCTCGGAAATGTTTGTCTTTCAATCTCAGCTTTCTTTATTATTGCTTTTTTAGTTCATGTGGTTCCTTTTAAAATTTTTAAGCTTATGAGCAATTCTTCAAAACTAGCTTCAAATGCATCGTTGATAGAGGATTTGGATCAAAAGAAAAGTTTGCTTAAAGGTTACAAAGCTAAGATATCAGGAATAAAAAAAAAAACAGAACAGTCTAAAGGATTAGGATCAAATTTATTAACAACAGCAAAACTTTATGCAAGCTTAAAAGATATTGTTCCAAAAGATGTAAGATTGACTAGCTTTGGTATTGAAGAAAAAACCAATGTATTATTTGAGGGTGTTGCAAGAGATGACCAGGCAGTTGTAAACATGATGAATAATTTCTCTGAAAATAGTGTTGTAAATGATACTAAAATTGAGGCAATGGTAGAGTTTAATGATGAAGATAGGATTAAATTATATAAAGATAAAAATAAACCAACACCTAAATTAAAAGAATTACCAAAAGAAATAATTTCAAAAAAATTTAATTCAAGCTTATCTCTTAAACCAGTTGAAAATGAAATTTTTGATAATGAAATTATAGTTATGAAATTAATGGGAAAGAAAAAATAAAATGACTAAACTTTTTATAATATTCTTTTATATTTTGTTTCAAGCAAATGTTTTTGCAAGCGATCCCTTTACCCAAGAAATTGGTATAATTAAAATAGAACCAGAAATTATCGAGGTGTCTACTGAAGAGGTTGTTGAAAAAGAGGAGTTAGAAGAAATTCAAGAGATTGTTGAGGTCGTAATAGAAGAGGAAGAGGAGCCAGTAATACAGCCTGAACCAGAAAATACGGAAATAGTAACAATTTTAAATATAGATCCAATTATTGCTTTTTCACTTAAAGACTACACTTTAAAAGGTACAGCTTTTACAAAAGAAAACAAACATCAATTTAAAAGAACGAAAGTTCAAAAGATTGATAGAGCAAAAACTCCAACAACACATTTAATAGAAGAAAGTGATACTGTTGAAAAAATTGCATTTAGATATGGTTTTCCTTTAAGAGAAATAGAATTAGCAAATGCAATATACCCAGGTTCTAGAAAATTGGTAGTTGGAGATAGATTGGTTATCCCAAGTCGTTTTCATATTGTAAAAGAAGGACAAAGTTTAAACAGTATAGCTGAAAGATATAAAATTAATTCAATACAACTAGCAACGTACAATAACATTGAAGATCAAGATATTTTATTAATAGGTGACAAACTATTGCTTCCATTTTTTATTCACGTAACTAGTGAAAAAGAAACCATGAGTGATATTGCAGGTAGATATGAAAGAGAGATTGTAGAATTAATTGAGTTTAATAATTTTTCTGAAGACACATTAGTTTTAAACGAAAATCAGCTGATTAAAATTCCAATTTATGCAAATAAAAACACTGAGTATTCAGTTCTTGATAAAAAAAGTATTAATGATTTTAATATTAATAGAAAAAACTTAGCAATTATTTCAATCGATGATGCTCAGTTTATGGTTAGAGAAGGAGATAGAATTGGAAATAAAAATGGTATTATCGTTTCAATAGAAAGTAATAAAATGATTGTATTAGAGAATAATATTGAATTTGAATTTTTTATTAATACACCCATTGCCGGTCAAGCTATTGCATCTCTACCAAAAGAAACTATTGATGGTATTGGTCAGATTGAACAAAATAATGGATCTGTTACAAATGAAGAAAACGACTCAATAACAAATAATGACATCAGTGATAATAATCAAAATGATACTGTTACAAATGTAGAGGATTTATTTAACTAATGAAAATATATTCTAGCATAAAATTATTGTTAACATTAAGCCTTCTAACATTATTGTTTTCAGGCTGTAGCACTATAGATAGACCCAATACATCTCAAAAAGATAAAAACAAAATTGCTGGACAAGATATAGAAAATTTTGATGTAAAAAATACCGCAGAAGCTTTTAGAGATATAAATAAAAAATTTGCACAAGATGCCAAAGACATATTAAGAAGAGAAAATGTTAATAAAAAAGCTTCAGTTAGAAGGATTTCTTTAACTAACTCAGAATTACCAAAACAAGCTTTAAAAGTAGTTGATCAAAACCTTGTTATCAAACAGCTTGAAACAACTGAAGTAAGTTTAAAGCTCAACAGTATGAATGTTAAAGCAGCTTTAAAATTATTTGCTAGTCTTGTTCAAAGAAATATTATTATAGGTGAAGAGGTAGATGGTGAAATTACAATTGATTTTGAAAATATCAAATGGGGTTCAGCCGTTTACGCGATACTAGACATTAATAGTCTTATTATGACTGTTGATAAAGATTCAGGACTTTTAAGAGTGCATAGTAAAGAGTTTTATGCAGAATTAGAAAAATCAAAGATAGAAAGAACACTTTTGGTGAGTAAAAATACTGCTACTCTAGAAAATGGTGGAAGTTCATCAACAAGTACTGATGGAGAAATTACACAGCCTACTGTAACAGAAGTGTTTAAAATTTTTTATCAAACCTCAGCTGATATGCTAACACCAATTTCAGAAGTTCTTCCAAATGAAGATATAGCTATTGTTGATGATGCAAAAAATAATCAACTATTAGTTACTGGTACTTATGCACAATTAAGTAAAGTTGAAAGTTTATTGGATAAAATAGATATAGAGAAAAAACAAGTAATGATAGAGGCATACATTGTAAATACAACAGATGGTTTTGCAAAATCATTTAGTGCGAGTCTTGTAGCCGCTAATGTTCAAAATGTTCAAGCAGGTCGAGATAGAATAACATATGTAGGTGTTGATACTGCTCCTGACGCTAGTGGGACAATATTTAAAACTGATCTTGCTGTTACTGAGGGAGCTGCTAATTCAACGTATGAGGATCCTGGAGCCCTAGCTGGAGGAGCTTTTATTTTAGGAAATTTAGGTATGACAAAACTTAAAGCCATTATTCAATCAAGCGTAAATGATACATACACCGAGACTATCGCTAATCCAAAATTGTTTGCTATGGATGGTGAATCATCATCATTAACACAAGGCGTAACTCTTGTTCAGATTATACCAGCTTCTGGAGATGCTGCTGGCAGCACAGTTGAAATTCCCCAAAATTTAACCATTTCAGTAACACCCGTAATTACAGGAGATGATATAGTTAAGTTAGAGTTAAATTTAGCAAATGACTCACCTGGTGATAGCACTGCAACTGGTGTTGTAACAAACGAAGAATCGATTACTTCTATAGTACAGGTTAATAATGGTGATGTTGCAATCCTTGGTGGTGTTTATAAAAACACTAAGACAGATAGTAAAAAATATGTCCCTTTTTTATCTAGTATTCCTATTTTAGGAGAGTTTTTTAAATCAAAAACTAATAAAGATGATAAAACTCAATTACTAATATTTTTGTCAGCAAACGTTGTATAAGTTATATTTTTTAATATAAATTACAAATGCCATCAATAAGTTCCGATATCAGTGAAAAAATAGCTCTTTTATTAAATAAGATGGGCAAAATATCTGAGTCTAATTTTACAGATGCAAAAAAAATACATGAAAGCAACGGTGAAAAACCATTGGGTGTTTTAGCACACCTTATTGAAGAAAATCTTGTCACTGAAGACGATGTTGTTGCTGCTGTTTCAAGAAATTATGCATTAAGAAAAATTGTCTTAACAGAACAAACAGTTAAAAAAGATGCTGTAAAAAAACTACCTAAAGATTTTATCATGGAAAATGAAATGTTACCGTTTGAATTAGTCGGTAGAATTTTAAAAATTGCAATATTTGATCCTACAAAATCAACTTTAGCAGGTAAGATAAAAAGTATGACAGGATGCAATGTTGAATTATATATTGCAAAACCTAGTAATCTAGATCAAGCATTAAAGTTTAAATCGGTTATTGAAGCAACTCAAGATACTAGCAATTCAGCAGTTAAATCAAATACAGCTCAGCAACAAGTTAAACCAAATTTAAATATTAAAGTACCTAACACCAAAAACAAAGGTGGTGAAAATGCTGTTGTTGATTTTGTTGATAAATTATTAAATGAAGCATTTTATTCAGGAACCAGTGATATTCATATTGAATTATTTAGAAGAGGTGAGGCACAAATAAGATTTAGAAAAGATGGTGTCTTACAAGAACAACTTCAGTTTAAACAATTTCTTATGGAAAATTATAATGCAATAATTACTCGATTAAAAATTATTTCTGGCTGTGATATTTCTGAAAAAAGATTACCACAAGATGGTAAATTACAATTTAAAAACCCTGAGCCAAAAAATGAAGATGATGTTGATATAGATGTTAGATTTTCTGTAATACCAGCAAAAGAAGGTGAGAGAGTTGTAATGCGTTTATTAGCAGCTGGTCCAGATTTAGCTTTGGAACAAATTGGTTTAGACTCTGATGATTATGATAAATTAGTAACAGCCATTACGGCACCCCAAGGAATGGTGTTAGTTACTGGGCCAACAGGAAGTGGTAAAAGTACAACTCTATATGGGTGCATAAAAAAAATTAACAAACCTGGCACCAATATTATGACAGCAGAAGATCCTGTTGAATTTTATTTAAAAGGAGTTGGACAAGTCCAAGCTAATGCAGAAATTGGATTAACTTTTGAGTCAATTCTTAAGTCGTTTTTAAGACAAGATCCTGAAATTATATTGGTTGGAGAAATAAGAGATAAATCCACTGTTGATATTTCAATTAAAGCAGCTCTAACAGGTCACTTGTTGTTAAGCACACTGCACACAAATGACGCTGTATCTACTGTTGTAAGACTTACAAATATGGGTGTACCAAATTTTATGGTAGCTTCTGCTTTAAGTTTAATTGTTGCTCAAAGATTAGCTAGAAAGAATTGTTCATCTTGTCTTAAAGATGATGATAAAGCCACAAAAGAGAGCTTAGTTCAGTTTGGTTTTACAGATAATGAAATAAATGATTTTACACCAAAAAAAGGTGAAGGCTGTCCAGCTTGCAACAATACAGGTTATAAAGGAAGACAAGGGATATACGAAGTATTGAAAAAAACTCCAAATCTTGAAGCAGCCATATTAAGAGACGCTAGGGGTGATGAAATGTTAGAAATTGCAGTTAAAGATGGCTTTAAAACTATGCAAGTTATTGGAAGGAATTTTATTAAAAATGGAATTCTTTCTATAGAAGAATATTCAAGAATATTGGTAGTATAGCTTTTTTCTATAGAAGGTTTTTCAAGAAATTTGTTAATATAAATTATGGCAACATTTTCATATACAGGAATTAAAGAAGGAAAAAAAATTACTGGTGAAATATCTGCTGCTGATCCTAAAATTGCTACATTAGAGCTTAGAAAGAAAAAGATTATTGCAACCTCTATAAAAGTTGGAGGTGGTAAATCTAATGGAAAACAAGCACCTTCTCTTGATGATATTCCATTAAGTAATGCTCCTATTTTAATTGCCAAAGGAAACATTTATTTAAATTTTGGCCCTTGGGCAAAAGTTCCTCCTAAAGAGTTACTACAATTTACTAAAAAAGTTGCAACTATGATTAAAGCAGGGTTACCAATTTTAGAGTCTATTAGAATGATTAGAGATCAAACTATTCATATGAAAATGAAAATAACAGCCCATAAAATTATTAAAGATCTAAATGCAGGTACTAATTTAACAGATGCTTTTGCAAAACATCCCACTATTTTTGATAACATTTATTTAAATATGTTATCGGCTGGTGAGGCTAGTGGTAAACTTGATGAATTTTTAGTAAAATTAGTTGAGTTATTAGAAAAAAACCAAAAAATAAAAGCTGGGATTAAAAGTGCTCTTTTTTATCCTGTTATGCTTTTAACAGTTGCAACAACAATTACAATTTTTATGTTATGGAAAGTTGTTCCTGTTTTTGAAAAAATGTATGCTTCTATGGGGGTTAAATTGCCTGGTGCAACTTTAGTGATTGTTGATGCTAGTAGATTCATTGCAGATGGTGGAAATATTTTAAAAATAATAGGAATAATTTTTATGATCAGATTAACTTATAATTTTTTATATAAAAACATTGAAGGTTTTAGACATGTTATGCACAAAAGATTTTTAAAATTTCCATTGTTTGGAGATCTAATTGTAAAAGCTACTGTATCTCGAATGTGTATGATTATGGCCAACCTAACAAGAGCAGGTGTAAGTATTATTGATACAATAAAAATTTCAAAATCAATTACAACTAATCTTGTATTTATTTATGCATTAGAAAGAATAGGAAAAAATATAGTAACAGGTCAAAATTTGTCTGACTTATTAAAAGCTGAAGAGCACATTTTTCCTCCAGCTTTAGCCCAACTAACTGCAGTGGGTGAAAAAACTGGAAACATGGAAGAAATGTTTCAATCTATTGCAAATTATTATGAAGAAGAATTTGATAATGTGGTTGCAGCCTTGTCTTCAATCATTGAACCATTGATGATTGTATTAATAGGAGCAATTATTGGATTATTAATGGTTGCGCTCTATATGCCTATATTCAGTATAGGTAATGCCGTAGGTTAATCATGAGAGATAAGATAAGAAATGGTTTCAGCATATTAGAATTGATGACCACTATAGGGATACTCTCAATTGTTGCTGCTATTGGTTTCCCCGCTATAGATAACTTTGGTGAACAAGAACATTTTGAAAATGATCTTGCGACAATAAGAGGACAAATTAATTATGTGAGACAATTGTCATTAGAAGAGGGAAATGCCTATACGATCAGAATTATAAATAACAACACCGATAACACGGCTGATCTTGAGATATGGCAAGCTCAAGGATTAAATAGATATAATGTTGAATATCATAAATCTACATCTACTAAATGTTCAGATTTTGATGGTACAAATGATAAAGGTACAAAAATCGTTGAATTAACAAAAGAACTTGAACATATGACGATTAGTAGGTGCACATCTACTACTGGAAATTGCACTAAAGTGACGACAGATAATAATTTTTTTTGTTTTTTACCTGATGGATCATCACCTGAAAACTTGAGAGGAGAGATAAATGCATCAAGTAATGCTGGAGGAAAAAAAGATTATTTGCACATTTATCAATCTGGTTTTTTTAATAATGGAAAGAGAATGTGAGTAATTTAAACAAGTTAAAATATAAGTTTCAAAAGGGTGTTTCATTAGTTGAGGGTATGACAGCAGCATCAATATTAGGACTTGCTGTGACTGTTTTTATGACCCTTCAATCAATTCAAGAAAAAGATTTTGCTAATTTAAGAAAATTTGACAAAGCGGCTTACGCTGTCGAGTTAATGTTTGAAGAACTTGCAGCAGTATATAATCCTGTTGCAGCTCAATACGGCGATCCTAAGGTGTTTGAGAATACAACTGCTGGAACTTCTTTAAAAGTAAAAGGACTAGCACAATTACCGGGTGATGGTGATCAAATAACCATGGAGGGTGTTGGTGGTAAATATGAAATTACAAATTCAACAAGTTTTGATGATGACAATAACACTGTTCTTACATTGGAGCGTTCAGATGTTCCTGATGACACGCCAAATAAAAATATGGCATCAGATGCAACTGAAAATGCTTCTATCACATTTATTTCTAACGCTGAAGGAAGCTTAGATCCGTATAATGATTTAGATATGACAAGGTTCGAAGACACAACTTATACTACAACAGTTACAAATCAAAAAGTATTAGCAGATTTAGCTAATTGGGGAGCATTACTTAAAAAACATTTAGGTCCCTCCAGAACATCAGATAAAAGATTAATTGAAGTTGATGATATTGAGAAAGATATGCCAGTTGATAAAGATAACGATGGTGTTACAGATCAAGTAGGTGGTGTAGATGTTTATGAAACTGTAAAAAAAAAACAAGTAACTATAACAATTAAACAAGATAAAATTGAAGAGCAATTTCGAAGGTTGTTTTTAGCTGGCACATAATAATTAAATGAATAAATTTTTACATCAAAAAGGATTATCATTGTCTGAAACACTAATTGCTATGGTTGTGTCCACTATAGTAATGGGAGCAACATATGTAATTTATAATAACTTTCAAGGCACCTTTGTAAGACAAATTAATCATAATAACATTAAACAAGAAGCTCGTTTTGCTCTTCATATCTTACAGCATGATAGTAAAATGGCTGGATACAAACATCCAGATAGTGTTGATGGAGAAGTTCAAGTGCCAGTTAAAGTTTTAAATGATGATGGAACTGAGGTGGCTGATGAAACTGAATCTGGTGAGTCAGTTTCATTTTGTTTTGATACAGAAGATATTAATGGAAATGTTCAAAGAAAATTAATTAAATATGAATTAAAAATACCTTACTCTCCAGAAACAGCAAAGACTGTATTAAAAAAGAAAATCTGGAATACAACAAATTGTGATGCAACCGATACAGTTAACACAACGGTAGATGTTGATTGGATGCCTGTTGCACAATTTTTTCATGTGCTTGGTATTAGATTGAGAAGTAANCATATTGACTTTGATATACAGCTCCAATCNATAGATCAAAAAATNACTGAGAAATATTCAGCTTCAGCTTACATGAGGAATTTAAATTTTGGAGGTAAAACATATTATGTTTATGATGAAGAGGATTTACATGAAGATAGAACACCTGTTATTCCATTTACTGGCAGTCTAAAAGTTCAATGTTCAAATAATCTTACAAGAGATATTCAGCTTTCAAATTTTTTAAATGACCAGGATTTGATTATTCTTCATCAAGGCGAAACCGTTGGTACAACTAGTCTTACAAGAACTTACGATGCAATAACTTTTAATACAGAAAAACCACCTGCTATTACTGGAATTCCAAGCATAAGTCATAGTGAAATGAGATTGAAGTTGGTTACAACAACAACATCTGGAAATTTGCCACCAGGACTATCGGTCTCATCAGGCTATGATGATACGAATGGTAATAACTCTAAAGACTCTAACGAGCAATGGGATGGTTCTTTAACCTTAGAGGGAACATTAGAAAATCTTGATACTAATTATACTTTTAATTCTGATGGTTACCAAGATTTTACAATTAGATTAAAAGCAGATTTAGATACTAATTGCGATAGTCAGGGATGGGTTAATCAAAATGAAGCTTACAAAGATTATACTGTAAGAGTAATGAAATATGCTGCTCCTCAGTTTTCAGATGTTAACTTACATACTTGGGAGCCCAAAGGATTTACCTATGGAAATGCAAATTATGAGACAAATGGAACAAGTAGTTATAATGGAGGTCCAAATTTTGACCTTACTGAAGATGGAAGATCTTTTTATGTTCAGCAGAATTTAGCATCACCTTCATTTTTAGTTTCAACAGAAGAATACGATGCGTTTGTTTTAAAAGGAATGATATGCTCAGGAGGTTATCCTGATTGTAACCCACAAATGAATGCTTGGATGGATGATGATATGCTTGGATTTGCTGCAGGATATCAAAGACCAAGTGTTGTTCAAAAAACATGGCCAGATGGAAGAATAAGAGCGTGTGCTGGAATTGATTATCAAACTTTAAATAGCACTTCAGGGTTTAGTGAAACAAGACTGAGAAACTCATTACGAAGTACTGAAAGAAGTGAATGGAATGGACTAACATCTGCTCAGAAAAATGAATGGTGGGGAGATCCTGCAGATATGACTTATGATATGTATTTATGGTCTTGGTGGGGTGCACAAGGAAATAGATCAGCTATTCACTTACATCATTTTAAAGGATATGAATTTAGTCATACAAGAAATTGTGGACGTACCCATGGAGGTTATTTATCTCATTCAAGTATGAGTCATTTAACAGGATGGTCAACACCAAATGATAGTCAACAACTCGCTTATAACAGAGAAGGCTATGATAGACTTTTTATAAGAACTGATAATACAAGACCACCAAATACTGGTAATAGAAATTGTAGTAATAGAGGAAACTCCTTTTCACAAATTAGTTATAATCCTGGAGCAACTCATAACGGGAATTGTAGTAAGGGAAGAAACACAGGTGTAAAAAATACTGTTACACTAACTTATCATCCAAATAAATTTAGAGCTAATATTGAAAATAAGCCGTTTGTATCAAATAGTAATGGTCAAAGATTTACAGCATTTGATTATAGGTTTGATGATGATGGAGATTTATTCGATCATACTTTAACATCTTTCCCTTTTAATGAAGATGTCACACCTTCAGAAGTAAACCTTCCAGCTGCTTCTGATGCAACAGATGATCTAAAAGGTGACATGTTTCAAAGATTTCAAAAAGGTTCAATTGCAATAGTTTCATTTTCTCAACCAGATAATAGATATTCAAATATACAAGTTGCAAGATTGCCAAGATATATTCCAGAAAAAACAGTAGCCAACAAACCAATGCCAAAAGCACAAAATTTGTATTATTATATGGATGAAGATTATTTAACTGTAAATAGAATATATGGTCTATTAAGTAAATCATATGATCCTTTTGGAGAGCACATTGAAATTCTTATACAATCTAACAGCGACTCAAATAATTGTTCACAAATTGGAAGTAGAGGTGTAGCTGAAACTGGTTCTTCTATAAAAGCTCAAATCGTTGATGGTTCTTCAAGAACTATGAACTGTAGATTAAGTGGTACATGGAGAGCAACATCAGCTGTATGGGCAAATAATTCTGAATTACCAAATATAGGTGAGATGTATGATACTATGGATAAAAGTTCATATAGTGGAGCAAGAGCTTCTATTACCACAACAGCTGGTGGAACAATATTTGTTTTTGCAGATGGATCCTTTAGATATGCAACATTACCGACAGGGTTTAATGATGGACAACCCCATGAAGATTCTTTTTATTATGCAGTTCAATCTCAAGACACTGCAAATGGACGAATATCAGATATAAAAAAAGTTTATATTGGTTTTAATATTGGCAACACAACACCCACAGGGGTTTCTTTTAAAGAAGCTGATGGTACCGCGATAACAAATAATACCAATGTTAATCTTGCTGAAGATGAAAATAAAGATTTAGTTATAGGCGAAATTTATACGACTAGTACTCAAGAACCAGATACAAATGATTTTGTTAGATTTAATCTTGGAGAAGTTCCAAACAATGATGCGGATAAAGATGTTGATCATGTTAATAGATTTAGAATAGATCAAAAGGATGATAAATATTATTTAGTTCTTAATGATGATACAGAAATTAGATGGGCCAATTTACCAGCTAATAAAAAATACTTTTCAGTAAGAATAGTTGCAACAGATTTAAGAGGAAATCAATTACTTACAACAGAAAAAGTTTATGTTGATAGAGTAGATTGTTCTGAAACTGCAATGGAAAATATTACTGTTTATAAAACTAAAGCTGCGATGACTTTAGAAGGATATATTCAAGGAGAGCAAGGTGAAAAAGTATTTAGAAGACAAACAGTACCTTTAACATCCAATTTAGATGAAGCAATTATCACTTTTGATTTTCCTGAAAGATCAGTTCAGCCATCCGTTAAAATTGCAGAACAAACAGTAACAGTTGATGGTGATGATGTGGTTATTGGAATGCTATCTAACAGGTGTAAAGAAACACATAATTATATTGATAGACAGCAACTTTGGAGTGACTCATAATTATGAAGTCTCAAAAAAAGGAAAAAGGGTTTGTTTTAGTATTTGTGATTGCAGTTGTATCTGCTTTATCAGTTATGACAGGAGCAATGTTTTTTTATTATGATAATGATTTAAAAAGTGTATCAAGAAATTCAGTAATGCAGCAAGTTTCATTAGCTGCTGAAACTGGTTTACAAGAAGGGCAAAAATGGATTACAGATCAATTAAATTCTAATAGCTTTTCTTTAGTGGACATTCAAAATACATTAAATGTAGCAGACTCTGATAATAAATGCTTAAATAGACATGGTTACACCAACTCCAGTGAAGATGTTTATTATGCAAAAAAAATTGTAGCAAATCTTGGTACTGATGAAGCTAAATTTGAAAACATGTCTTATGAAGTTTTTGTTCAAAGGCATGCAGATGTAGTTAGATCAATTTACTTTTCAGAACAAGGATCTAAGAATAATGCCGACAAAGACACCACTTACACTGATAGATCATTTGCATTAGTTGAAAGTTTTAAAGATTTTCCAACAAGTCAATTTACTATTGAGATGTGGGTTAAAAATAAACAAACAACATCAACTTACAATATGCATCTTTTCGAGTGGGGTAGAACTTGGGATCTTGTATTTAAAGTGTTAAATGATGACTGGTCTCCTAGACTGGGAGAAACTACACTTGCTGGCAGTGGTTCTGTAGGCACTCCTGTTAAGGATGAATGGGTACATATTGCATGGGTTTGGGATGGTGGAACTCCAGATTCAACAGATACTGGAAATGTTAAAATTTACCAAAATGGTGTTTTGGCAGGAACTTATGATGCTGATATAGGAGCTAGGACATCACAAGGGTATACAAATCCACCAGAAATACTTCCAGAAGGTGATTTTTGGCCACTTGCAATTGGCGAGGGTTTGAATGGTTTTTCTCCAAATAGCTATTTAACAGGTGATCCATTAATACAGAGTGTTCCTTGGCTTGGAAATATTGCAGAAATGAGAATATGGAATATTTCAAGATCAGTTACTGATATAGCAAATAATAGCAGAAGAAGACTTTCAGGATCAGAGCCAGGCTTAGTTTCTTATTATAAATTTAATGAAGGTTCAGGAAACATAGCTAAAGATTTCAATACCTCTAGAAGTGCTGATAGGAAAAATGATGCAACAATTTATGGCATTGGAAACAAAGGAACCCTATGGCAAACAGAAATTACAAAATATCCAACAATATCAACTACTGACAATGCACCATCTATAAATGTTCCTCCTGGTGAAGATGTTGTGTATTATAAAATTTTATCTTGTGGAAATGGACCTCAAGGACAAATAGTTCCTTTAGAATTAATTGTATCGGCTCCAGTTCAAAAAGGAGATGTAGGAGATGGATTAATTGCCTTAACAAGTGAAGATTTGAATTCTTTAACTGGTCAGGAAGGAACACCATTGATTACTCCATTAAGTACTTATGTTAATCAAGAAGGAGTTGCTGGAGATATTAAGATTCAAGAAAGAGACAATTCAAATACTAATTTTTATGTTTTTAAAAGATCAATGGAGCAATGTAACAACTCTAATACATTTACAGATTTTAATGCTGCATCATCTTACAACGAAAAGGATTGTGTGGAATATGATGATAAACTTTATTATTTAGAAAAAGATGCAGGAAAATCTTCAGGAGTTGATTTTGAAGAAGATGATTGGTCAGAAGTTTTAGGTAGTGGGTGTGATGGTGTGCAATTTAGATCATCATCTGGAGATAACAGTTATGGTCATTATTATAAATATTTCTCAACAGCACCAAATGTTTCAAGTGATTTAGGTTACAATGGTGATTCCATTGATTGGTGGGAAGCAAAACGAAGAGCTGAACAATCAACTTGTGGAGGTATGAAAGGATATTTAGTCTCAATCGAGTCTGCTAATGAAAACGAATTTATCAAAGATGCAGTAATGTGTAACAGTAGCACTCAATCTGGTTGTACTGGTGTTACTCCTTTTCATGTTGCAGCTGGTGAAACTAGAGCAAATTATTACGGTACAAGACTTGATGGTTCAGGAGATCAACATTATTTATGGCTTTCAAATTCCGATTGGAGAAACCCGACTTCTAGTGCAACCAATATGCAATCAGAGTCGGGCCCTCTTATGGGAATGAGTGTAACTTATACAAATTGGCAAAGTGGTGAACCAAATAATGCGGCTGAACCATATGCGGATATGGAAATAAATAGAAGTGATAGAACAAACGGTGACGGTGGATGGAATGATTTAAGAAGAATACCTAATTGTAACTCAGGTGGTTTGGACTGTATTACAGGGTATGTAGTTGAATATGGTGGGTTTGATCATTTCAGCTTAGAGCACGACATAAACCAAGATGGTGACACTAATGATGCAGACGAAGTTGATTATTCAAATAATAATTTTTGTGTTGCAAGAGCAACAATAGAAAAAGACAAGTATGTTGCTCCAACAGATTTAAATAGTGACGGTGATTTTGCTGATGACTATGAAATGGAAGACATATTAAAATATGACACAACTGCTGAAGATGCTCCTTCTACAATAACAGCAGATAATACCTCGGCCTCAGACAATGATACTTCTGATGATTGGCTTGGCTGGAATGCCAATATTGGAGTATTGACCTTAGTTCATTCTGGAAAACCTGCTAATTGGAATCCTGCTACGACTTATGCAGCAAATTCATTTGTATGGTACAATAATAGAGTTTGGAAAAATACCTCTGGTAGTTCTATAACAGGGGGAGCTACTTTAAATATTAGTCAAACTCCAACAATTTTTAACCCTCAGATATGGACGTTTTATGAGGGAGATGAAGCAGATGCTCCTTGTGCAGATATTGATGTTTGGACAGAAGCTTTTGAGTCGGTAAAATATTATAATACTAAAGAATTAGATGCAGAGGATGGTGATAATCCTTTTGCAAATGAAGGGACAGATGGAACAGATGGGACAGATAGTGATGAAGATGAAACTACTATTGCATCTTTAGGAGAAAGAACAATTCTCTTTTCATTAGGCCCACTTCACGTTGAAGAGCATCGTGATGGATATAATCACTTTTATGAATTTTATGAATTTCCTGCAAGAGCAAGTGGTACTCCTAATGCTAATCAAAATTTATACAATAATAAAAATAGAAGAATGAACGAAGCTTTTTCACTTTCTAGACAGTTAAATTATTTTGGTAAAAGTGGATACCTCGCAACAATTACGAGTGAGTCAGAGAATGACATTATTACAGAAAAAGCTATCGGTAATGGTTGGATGGGAGGCATAGCAGGGTCTGCGAACCAAAGTAGTGCGGCTAATTTAAATAAATGTGGTGGTTTTAGGCAACGAGATAATAGAGCCCAAGCAACTGCAGATTTTCGAGCTTTGAGAAATTTTGAAAATATACAAATGTATAGACAAGGAGTTACATACACTTTTGACTCTACACCGGACACATCTACAGAAAATTATGTAAGAAATATTGTAGAAAAATATTCCACTACTACCGCAAGAACTATCACTTCTATTTCAAAAGCAAATCCTGCAAGAGTTACAACAAGTTCTGCTCACGGTTTGACACATGATGATATTATAAAAATTGCTGATATCAGTACAAGCAATCAGTTGAATTTAGATGGTATGACTCAATTTAATACAGGATATTATAGAGTTAGAGTAGTGTCTACTACGACATTTGATCTAGTCGATTTAGATACAAGAGAAAACATAAATAGCACAAGTTTTTCAAATTATTCTGTAAGTACTGCTCAATTATGGCAGCTAGAGGGAATTCAAAATGAATTTTATAGATTAGAATCAACAACAACCGCAAATAACACACAAACACAATCAGGTTTAGAGCTTTTTTATAAAGATCCAAAAATTGCTTTATCAAATTCTCAAGCAATTACTGGAAATAATACCAAAACATTTTTTAATGCTGCTTATAGCAATGTAGATGATTCTGTAAGTAGTACTGAGTGCCCAGTATGGAGATGGATGACTGGACCAGAGTCTATGCTTTGGAATGCGAGAGGTCTTGCTTTTGCTCCAACAAGAACAGCATCAAGTACGCCATCTGCTAATAATGGCACATGGACTAGGTCAAATCCTTCTGGCCAACAAATTGGGGAGGTTTTTGTTGATGGAATGCCATTTAGAAATTGGAATGGAACAGGTGAACCAAATAATGTTGCAGAAACTGAGCATGGCATTCATTTACTGGGAACTCACTTTTCAGCTGATGCAGAACTAACCTGGAATGATTTACATAATTGGAGTGCTAGTTATTCAAATAATTTTAATTATTCTATTAGAGGATTAATTCTTGAATATGGTGGTATGGAAAATGATGAAGATCCTAATATAAGAATTGCAACTAAAAGAGTTATTAATCTTTATGATAGAAGGGTAACTAAAGCTATAGTAAAAATTAAAACTGGATCTCAAACTGGGGATAAACTAGTAGTGGGGACAGATGAACTAACAGATATTGGTCTAACAGCCTCAGGGAACGAAACATCTACTGTGACACTAACAGGCGACGCGACTTGTAAAAACTATTTAGATTTAATTAAATCAATGCATTTTGAACATAATGCCTCAACCGCTGGTACCAGAGAAATAGAAGTATTAATTGGTGATGTTGAAAAACCTGCTGGTGCTAGTCATTATTATAACTTTAATGATACTCAATTAAGTTATAATCAAGCTAATTTTCAAGCAAGTTATGCAAATTTATGTGGTATTCAAGGTTATCTAGCAAACGTTACAACAGCTGCAGATCTAACTGCAATTGAGAGTCTTGGTATTGCAAACGATAGCCAAGCTTGGGTAAATGGAACAGATGAGTGTCAAGGTGGTTTGTATAGATCAGGATTTTGGAGATATACATCAGGTCCTTGGAAAGATAAAGAATTTTGGAGAGTACGAATAAACACACCTCTAACGGATGCTGATCTTGAAAATGAAGCAAGTTGTGATCAAACTAGCTTGCGGCCATCTTCAGCTAGTGTACGTGTTGGTCCATTTGAATCTGCAAATTGGGTTAGTAGTCATCCTGCTGCAAACAATAATGATTATTTAGTTTTTGAACAAACTTCTTCAGCTTCAACAACGGGTATTTTAACAAGAGGAGGCATGGCTAGTTCTGATGTAGAAGGATATATAATCAGATATGGAGGAAGTGTAGGTGATTTTACAGGAGCAGATATTGAAGAAGATGGTAACAATATACCAATAATTTTAGGGCCTATCAGAGCAGAAATTTCATTTTATAATGATGGAAGTGATAATAGTATATTTATTGCAGGAGAAGATACTTTAGAGGTATCAACATCTGGTGATGGAGCATTATCAACAAATTGGTCAAAAGCTACCTCGTTTGTTTCATCATCTAATACCCCTATGAGAATAACTTCACCATCTGGAGAGGTTGCAACTATTGATCAATGGAGAACTGAGTTAGCTAAAATATATTATCAAAATACTGACACAAGTGATTTTACACCTGGAAATAGAAAAATTAAAATAAAACTAGTTTATGGTGATACAACTTTAAACCAAACTATTGGTATTGTTAAAACAATTGGAGCTAGAAATTCAGTAACAGTAACTCCTATAACTTGGAATAATAGATAATTATATTTTAAGATTATTTGGAGAAAAAAATATTTTTTTACCTTCTGGTAATTTCCAATTAGGCGATCTACCAACTAAATCATTTAACTCTTCAATATGATCGTCGTAATGGTTTAATGGAACATTATAAGGAGAATCTCCTACATTTCCATTACCAGTAATAATTGCTGGAGAATGGTATTTGCTTTTAATCTCTTTTTTTAAATTGTTATTTTTGTCATAAATATTAGTTTGCCCATAACAATTGCAAACATATGTTCTTGAAAATTTTTCTTCAATTTCTATGTAAGTTGATGTGCCTCTAATACCTATAGTCCCATTAGTGGTTTTAATATTTAATTCATTTTGTTGTTTACCAAAAACACTATGTACTGCACCTTTAATTATTCTAAAAATTTTGTTATTTTTAAACTCTATCTCTGAATTTTTTGAGATTAAATAAATATCATTTTTTAATTTTAAAATTGATTGATTATCTAATGATTTAATATTAGCCGAACTAATACTATCAATTAAACCTTTTATTTTTTTTCCATTTATTTCAAGGTTTTGACCAATCACCTCGTTACTATCTGAATTAGCAAAAACAATTGAAGGTAATATGTTTAAAGCTAAAAAGGTATAGGTTGCATTTTTACAAAAATGTCTTTTTTTAATATCTTTAATTTTATGATTACTCATATTGACTAATATTATGGATCATAATTATTTACATAAAAAGAATAATTTATATATTTTTATAATTTCATTATAGAATTAAAGTATATTCAAATCTAATTTTACCGATAAATACTATTAAAAATGATATTTTTTGTGGAAAAAAACTTAAGAAAATTTCTTAATATTTTCTTTGTAATACTAATTTTAATATTAATTATCTAATTCCTACCAGCAGGGGAGGTTCCAGAAATTTTATTTATATCTCCTCCATCACTTTGTTCTGTTTGAACTGTAACAGTTGTATCAATAGTGTCTGAATAAGATCCTGTTGTTCTGTTTTGAATATCAGATGAAACAGTTACTAAATAATGAGTATTTGCTTTTGTGCTAGTTTCAGTATAAGTCGTCCCATCTGTTACAGCAGTTGAAACAGGATCTGTTAGACTGCTAGCAACTGTATTAACTGTGTTAGAATCGTCATCGCCTGTGACATTATAAGATGTGTTTGGTGATGCAGTACCAGTGTCGCTTGAAGAATAAGTATGTCCTTTTGATACTGTAAATGATCTTGATGTAGTGTTTCTTCCAAGTTTTGTAACTGTGATATCAGCAGCTTGTGTAATTGTACGTGTACTATAATCAATTGTATGAGTTGGAGTAAACGAACCTGCAACTTCTCCTACTTCGTTAACATCTGCATGAGCACTACTTCCAGCAGTTACAACTGTTAGATTTGTTGTTACTCCGTTATAAGTATGAGTTCCACTTGAAACTTCATTTAGATCTGCATAAGTTGTGGCACCAATTGTGAAATTGTTTGTATTTATAATCTCAGGTCTTTTCAAATATAAATCTTCATAAAATAATGGCTCATCATAATATTTTTGAATTTGATTTATTTCTCTAGAAACTAAAACAATTTCTTGCTCTAATTTTATTTCTTGCTGTTTGATTTCAGTTTCAATTTGGTTAGCGTCTGCAGCAACTCCTCTATTTTTTTTTGAGGCAAAACTTACTTCTTCAATGTAATCTTCTTTACTTTCTTTAATTTCGATCTCTAATACTGAAACTTCTTCTTCAATTACAGCAAGTTCCTCTTTAGTAACTTCTTTTCCATCTATAACACCAGTTTCTTTAGCTGTTTTTAAATCTGCTTTTCTAATAGCTGCTTCTTCTGCAACTAAAAAGATATTTGTCTTTAATTCAACTAAAACAACTTCTTCAAATGCACTATCTACTTCAGAGTAAACTTCTGCCATTTGATTATCAATTTTTTCGTATAACGCATTAATTTCTTCATCTGTAGCTCCAGATTGTAGTAATTCATCTACTTGTGAATAGAGTTTATCAGCAGTAGCATCTGCTCTTTCCATTAATGCTTCAGCTTTTTTCTCTGCTTGATAAATTTCAGGGAATGCTTCTGCAAACTGTTTTTCATATGCTTGATCTACTTCTTCCCAAGCAGCGTTAGCATCTTGTTCATCTACATAATCTACAGAACCATCAATTTGAAAGATTGCAACTTTCCCTGCTTCAGCTTGATCCCACGATTCTGAATATATGCCAGCATCAAATAAGAAACTGTCTTGTTCTTTTGTGAACTGTTCGGCTGATAAAAAATCCATTTTAAAACCAACTTCTGGTAAATATTCATTTTCCATTCTAATCATATCAATTGCTATCATAGCTTCATCAGCCTTTTGCATAACATTATCCATCTCAACAAAAATCTCTTCTATTTCTTCTTGAGTTGCACCACTCTCTACAGCTGCTAGATATCTCTGATCAAGTGCTTCCATTTCTGGATCAACTACTGCTTCAAAAAATTGGCCTTCATTAAAGTCTATAAAAAGATTTTCATTTCCACCTTTAAGGAATAATTGCTCAGGAGCTCTTGATAGAATTTGTGGACCATCAGGATTAAATCCTGCAGGTAAAACTTGTGGTTTAAAATCAATATTCCCCATATCAAGAAATACAACATCACCCGTTTCATCATTTAAAATTGGAACTCTAATATCATCAAATCCACCAAATTGATTAAATTTTGCTGGAACATAATCTACATCTTTCACTCTAGCACTAACCAACATTACTTTCTCAAGTTCTTGCATCGCTTTTTCTTCCATAAAGATCATTGCTTCAGGAGAGTTGAAATCCATTCCTGCTGGTAAGTCAAAATCAGGTCTCATTTCTACACCACTATTAATAAAAGATTTTCCAAGCATCTGAGCTGTAATACCACCATCATCTTTAGCAAGAGCAGCAACCAGAGTATCAATTATTAAATCTCCCTCGTCTTGACCTTCTGCAAACATTTCACCCTTAACTATGTTTTGAATTTCTTCATCACTTAATTGTGCTAATCCTTCAGGTGTTTCTTCTGTTATAGCTTCTTCACCTTCTGTCAATTGTGTTTCACCTTCTTCATCTATTACTTCAGTTGATCCAGGAGCTTGAGGTTCAACTTCTAATTCTTGAAACTTTTGCAGTTCAGCCTGAGGTATAATTACAGCTTCTGTTGGTGCACGATTTTGAGTTAATTCTGTAAAAAGATAAGGCTGGTCTAATGTGACTGTTCCAAATTCATTTGAAACATCAACAGCACCTGCTCTTAAATTTAATTGATTATTAGGACCCGGTCCAACTAATAAAATTTTACTTTGAGTTGTCTCAGGGTCAACTGAAGCTTTAAATTCAGTTCCTCTAGTTCCAATGGTTCCAGCAGGAGTTTTAACCTCTAAATTTTCTGGGTTTATTTCACTAATTTTTCCAGTTAAAATTTTAACACTACCTGATTTAATTGTAGTTAGGAGTTTACCAGTACTTTCATTTGGATCAAAAATAAACTCATCGATAGTCAATTCTGTTTTTGATCCAATTGTCATCACTGTTTGATCAATAAACATTAACTGTGATTTAGCACCTTCACTTGCATTTATTGTATCGCCAAAGAATATAGAGTCTCCTACGTTTAACTTCTCACCTTTTTGATTAAAGACATCTCCTATTACAAAACCAATAATGCCAATTTGCTCAGCTGAAAAACTTAGTTGAGTTGTAAATAAAAATATTGTTAAAACTTTAGAAATAAATTTCATTAATGAGGTTTTACTATTAACACTTGATAAAATCATTAAAAATACATCCTTTTTGTTAAGCTAAATGTGAACGACTCTTTCTTATAGTTGTGCTGTAATAGTGAGCCTTCAGATTGAGTTTCTGACCACGAAGTACTGTAGTTTAGCGTGTTTAAAAATTTTCCAATATGCTCTCTAATAGGTATAATATTTTGAGCAGAAAATAATTGGTTCAAATTTCCATTAAAAGAGATAGTTTTATTCTTAGTATTATCTTTTCTAACTATTGATGAGTGAACAAAAGTATCAGCTTTTTGATAGTTTTTATCAGACAAAGAATAAGTTAATCCTAAATTTCCAATTTTAAAATTTTTAGAATATGTGGCTGATAAAGTGTGATCCTGAAGAGCATTGTAATCTGCAATAGCTTTCGTATCTGTAAATGCATATTTAATTTTTATATTATGTTGTGGTGTAAAAAAATACTCATGACCAAGAACAAAACCAATTTTTGATGTATTGCTTGCTCTTTTACTAGCATTTGATGAATTCTGATTTCCTTTAGTAAAACCAGTATTTAATCCTGTTAGAATTTTTTGATTATCTGTTAAAGCATATCTATTATCGATACTTAAACTATGGGTAATAGAATTTGCAGCATTTCTAGTTTTGGTTTCACTTCCTGAATACGTAGAGGTTATAGAGTTTTTGGGTAAAAATTTACTATAAGTTACTACAAATGACTGTGTATCATTTTCATCTGAAGTAGCTCTATTTTGTTCTGATGTCGAATGGCTTGCAGTCATTGATAAATTTGAAGAAGAGTCAATTTGATAAATGGCACCCCATAAGTTTTTTAAAGTTGTTACGTTATCTCCCTCAGTTCCTGACATTGCAACTGGATTTCCTCCTGAAAATTGTGTTTTACTTTCTGATATATTACCAATATTTGAATTTAACATGTTTGTGTATCCAACCTCAGTATACCAAGTCCAAGGGTTTGCTGGCTCATTAGTAGCTTGTGTTTTATTTGCAGCAGCTAACTTAGCTTGCTCTCTTTCTTTTTTCTTTGCAATCGTGTCTTGATCAATTTTCTTTTTGTTCATATCATCAAAAACTTGAGCAACTTGTTTTTTAACTTCATCTGAAATTTGATCACTAGATTGAATTTCCTGAATTAGATTTAATGTTTTTTCAGTACTGTCTGTTTTAATAGACATCGAAAGTAAATATAATTTTAAATCTACATTTTTTGGATAAAGAGATGTTAGTCTTTCTAAAGTACCTATTACAGATTTATACTCTTTCTTTAATTCTTGTTCTTTAGCATATTGTAAATTCAGTTTTAAATCAGTAGGGTCTTTTAAAATTTGAAGGTATGTAATTTCTGCTTCAGCTCTCATAAAAGCACTTAAAATTATCAAAATAGTAAAAATTTTTTTCATCTATTCTATTCCAGATATAACCATGCAAGTTACATCGTCCCTTAAAGGTTTTTTTGAAGC
>JGI20156J14371_10001052_pt1 | contig 22960 bp, 31 predicted proteins | sample COG_06_FD_14371 | JGI IMG/M metagenome (IMG submission 14371)
ACCTAACATTTCAAAAACTGCACGCATCGGTCCACCTGCAATAATGCCTGTTCCTGCAGGTGCCGTACGCAACACAACTTTTCCCGCTCCATGTCGCCCATCCATATCGTGATGTAACGTTCTGCCCTCTCTCAAAGGAACTCTGACTATCTTTCTTTTTGCTTGCTCAGTAGCTTTTCTAATGGCTTCAGGTACTTCTTTAGCTTTTCCTTTTCCGTAGCCCACGCGGCCTTTTTGATCACCAACAACCACTAATGCAGCGAAACCAAACCTCTTACCACCTTTGACCGTCTTCGAAACCCTATTTATTGCAACTAGTCTATCTGCAAATTCGGGGGTTTCTTCTCGATTCTTTCTATCTTTTCGATTATCGTCTCTAGCCATTAGGTTTTTCCTTTAAAATTTCAGACCGCTCTCTCGAGCAGCCTCTGCAAGAGCCTTAACCTTTCCGTGGAAAAGAAATCCGCCTCTATCAAAATATACTTCTTCTACTCCAACTAGCTTAGCTCTCTCAGCAATAAGCTTTCCAATCTTTTGAGCAGCTGCCACATTGTTTTTTCCACCCAGCTTCAATTTAGGCTCAAGAGTCGAGGCAGAAGCTAACGTTTTTCCTCCACGGTCGTCTATTACTTGAACATAGAGATTCTTTGACGAGCGATGTATGCTCAATCGTAACTTTTCCTTATTTATCTTCCTGAGTTTATTTCTAACCCGCAGCCGTCGTCTTTTAAAAAGTCCAAGTCTATCAGTCGTCATCAATTCAATCCTTATTTTTTCTTACCTTCTTTAGCAAAAATATACTCACCTTTATAACGGATTCCTTTTCCTTTATACGGTTCTGGTTTTCTCCAAGCTCTGATATTAGCAGCTACCTGACCAACTACTTGCTGATCTATTCCCTCAACCGTTATTTCGGTTGGCTTTACACACGTCACTTTAACGTCGGAAGGGATAGCAAAGTCAACATCATGAGAATATCCTAAGGATAGTTTTAAAATACTACCCTGCAGCGCTGCTCTGTATCCTACTCCGTTTATTTCGAGTTCTTTTTTAAAACCCTCAGTCACACCAGTCACTAAGTTAGCAACTTGCGTCCGACTCATTCCCCACTGCTGTCTCGCTCTTTTTGACGCACCACGTGGCTTTATAGAAATCACGTTTTCAGAAATTGAGAGCGTGACATCATCCGTAGCTTTAAAATTACGGACACCCTTAGGTCCTTTAATTTCTATACTTTGACCATTAATCAGTGCCTCAACTCCACTAGGCAACTCTATTGGTTGTTTTCCAATTCTTGACATTTCACTTCTCCTTAGAAAACTGTGCAGAGTATTTCGCCACCAACATTGGTCGCACGAGCCTGTCCATCCGACATAACTCCCTTTGGAGTGGACACGATTGCTACTCCTAAACCTTGCCGAACGAATGGAATTTCTCTCACATTCGCATACACTCTTCGTCCTGGAGTAGATATCCGCCGTAATTCCTTTATAACAGGCTCTCCATCAAAATACTTCAGACTTACTTCAATTGCCGGTTTTCCATCTTTACCAACCACAGATTCATACCCACGAATATAGCCCTCTGACTTTAGCACATCCAGTACCCATCCTCGAAGTTTAGATGCCGGTGTGCTTACATTAGATTTTTTTCTCATTTGAGCGTTACGAATACGGGTCAACATATCGCCAACAGGATCGTTCATCGACATTTTATTTTGTCTCCCTTACCAACTTGATTTAACCATACCGGGTATTTCTCCTCGTGATGCAAGATCTCTTAGTGCAATACGCGACATTTTTAGCTTTCGATAAAATGCCTTAGGCCTGCCGGTAACTAAACATCTACTATGTAACCGGGTCGCCGAAGAATTTCTTGGTAACTTCGCTAGCTTTAATCGTGCCTTGAACCTTTCTTCAACAGAAAGACTTTCATCTTTCGCTGCGACTTTTAGGGTACTTCTCTTGTCAGCATACTTGGCAACCATCTTCTGTCTTCTAAGCTCTCGATTCACTAAGGCCACTTTTGCCATATTTTTTCTCCTACCTTGTTTAGTTAATAAAAGGCATATTGAATAACTTAAGTAGTGACTTTGCTTCGCTATCTGTAGCTGAAGAAGTACACAGTACTATATCCATACCCCAAATCGTATCTACTTTGTCAAATTCTATCTCAGGGAAAACTAGATGCTCTTTTAAACCCATCGCATAATTACCACGACCATCAAAACTTTTGCCCGACACACCTCGGAAATCTCTTATTCTAGGCATCGCAATATTTATCAATCTATCGAGAAATTCATACATTTTAGCACGTCGTAACGTTACTTTAACACCAAGCGGCATTCCATCTCTAACTTTAAAACCCGCAATCGATTTACGAGCCTTATTTATCACGGGCCGTTGACCTGCTATTGCCATCATATCCGCATGAGCTGATTTGATCTTTTTACTATCGGCAACGGCTTCACCCACACCCATATTCAATACAATTTTCTCTAATTTTGGTATCATCATACTATTTTTGTAGTCATACTCACTATTCATGGCACCACGAATTTCAGTTTCATATAGTACCTGCAACCTTGGGACATAATTAGTCATTCAAAGTCTCTCCTGATCTTTTAGCATATCTAACTTTCTTACCTTCCACTAACTTAAATCCAACCCTCGTCGGACCACCACTCTTTGGGTCTACAAGAGCAAGGTTAGAGATATCAATTGGCATTTCTTTTGTTATTCTACCACCCTGGTCAGTTTGGGTCTGCTTAGTGTGTCGAACTACAGTGTTTACACCAGTTACTAACGCCTTACCGTCCTTCGGAATTACTCTAGTAACCTCACCAGTCTTCGATTTGTCTTTTCCACTAATAACTATAATCTTGTCACCCTTTCGGAGTTTGGCTGCCATTACAGAACCTCCGGTGCTAAAGAAATTATTTTCATGAAGTTTTTCGCCCGCAGCTCTCGCACCACAGGCCCAAATATCCGTGTACCAATTGGCTCACCGGTATTACTGAGGATTACCGCCGCGTTATTGTCAAATCTTATTGTTGTACCATCTTCTCTATGAACTTCTTTGGCAGTTCGTACAACAACCGCTTTCCTGACATCGCCTTTTTTTACCCGCCCTCGGGGTATCGCCTCTTTGACTGACACTACAATTATGTCACCAACCGAAGCTGTTCTTCGTTTTGCACCACCAAGGACTTTTATGCACTGTACTCTACGTGCACCAGAGTTATCTGCGACGTCTAGATTTGTTTGCATTTGTATCATTTTATTCTCCCGACCTGCGAGGTTTTACCCCGGGGTTTCGATTTAAAGCACACCATTGAGGCGGACTACGATTCTAGTAATACTTCCCAAGTTTTAGTTTTTGACCTTGGAGCACATTCTTGTATTTTTACCAAATCACCCACATTCACGCCATTCTTCTCATCATGAGCCCTATATTTTTTGGTTTTTCTAATCGTCTTCTTCATAATAGGGTGAGTGAACCTTCGCTCCACCTGAACTGTTACAGTTTGGTCGTTGGTATTGCTTGTTACCACTCCCTGAAGAATTCTTTTAGGCATATTTAAAACTCCAACTATTCTGCTACTTCTGCAGCTTTTTCTGTAATTACCGTTGCTACTCTTGCAATACTTCTTCTTACATATCTAACGCGCGAGGTATTTTCCAACTGCCCTGTAGCCTTCTGGAACCTCAAGTTGAACGCCTCTTTTTTTAACTTCATAAGCTCTTCGCCCAACTGATCCGAACTCTTATCTCTTAACTCGGTTACTTTCATGTGATGCAATTCCAAATCATTTTTAATAACAGCTGTATTACGTCTTAACCAATATCATCAAATAAGGGCTAACAGCTTCTTTCTTACCAATCTTCCCGCACTATGAAACGGCATTTAACAGCCAATTTCATTGCAGCCAACCTTAGAGCCTCCTTTGCCACATCTTCTGCAACGCCGTCAACCTCAAACATCACTCGACCCGGTTTTACTTTAGCTACCCAGCGATCCACAGACCCTTTTCCCTTACCCATTCTTACTTCGATTGGCTTAGCTGTAACCGGTATATCTGGAAATATTCTTATCCAAACTCGTCCTTGACGCTTCATATGCCGGGTAAGTGCTCTTCGAGCCGCTTCAATCTGCCTTGACGTTATTCGCTCCGGCTCAATAGCTTTCAAACCATAACTACCAAAGTTGATAACTGAACCACCTTTGGCAAGACCGTGAATACGCCCTTTAAATTGCTTTCTAAATTTCGTTCGCTTTGGCTGCAACATTTTCTATCTCCTATTCACCTAGATCTAGCTTGCCTAGCACCAGCACTATCTTGCATCTCATTAATTCGCCTATCCCTACCTGCCGGGTCATGCTCCATAATTTCACCCTTAAAGATCCAAACTTTTACACCTATTATACCGAAAGCTGTTAGACCCTCAGCCAACGCATAATCGATATCAGCTCTCAAAGTATGCCTTGGCACCCTACCCTCAGCATACCACTCAGTTCTCGCGATCTCAGCACCGCCCAAACGCCCCGCGATATCAACCCTTATCCCTAACGCACCCATTCTCATAGCGTTTTGAACTGACCTCTTCATAGCTCGTCTAAACGATACCCGTCGTTCCATCTGCTGAGCAATACTCTCAGCCACCAGTGCGGCATCAATTTCTGGCTTTCGTACTTCTACAATATTTAAATGCAATTCACTATCAGTTAGGGCAGCCAACGATTTACGAAGAGTCTCAATGTCAGCTCCCTTTTTCCCAATAATTACTCCAGGACGAGCGGCGTGGATAGTTACCCTACATTTTTTATGTGGTCTTTCTATAACAGTCCTACTTATTCCTGCTTGGGCACAATTCTTTTTCACGTATGACCGTATTGCGATATCTTCGTGCAAAAGCCCACCATATTCTCTGCTCTTTGCAAACCACCTGCTATCCCAAGTCCGGTTGATTTGTAGCCTGAGACCTACTGGATTTATTTTTTGTCCCATTTAAGAATTTTCCTCTGTTGAAGGTACCTGACGAACCTTGATAGTTAACTCACTAAAAGGCTTCAAAATCTTACCAAACCTTCCCCGTGCTCTTGGACGACCTCGTTTTAACACGATATTTTTCCCAACAAATGCATCTACAACCACGAGCTCGTCGACATCGAGTCCATGGTTATTTTCCGCATTAGCTATTGCAGACTTTAAGCATTTTTTTACATCTTGTGCTATTCGTTTCTTCGAGAAAGTTAATTCATTTAGCGCTTTTTCAACAGGTTTGTTTCTTATTAACTGGGCCACTAAATTCAACTTCTGTCCACTGGTTCGGAGCATTTTACTCTTCGCCATCGCTTCATTATCAGCCACACGTCTCTCATTCTTATCTTGTCCCATTATTTATTTCCGCTTCGCTTTTTTATCTGCTGCGTGCCCAAAGTAAGTTCTTGTAGGGCTATATTCACCGAACTTCTGACCAATCATTTCTTCACTAACGTTTACAGGTATATGCTTCCTACCATTATAAACTCCAAAAGTGAGACCAACAAACTGGGGTAATATTGTGGACCGCCGAGACCATATTTTTATGACATCATGTCTACCAGACTGTTTTGCAGTCTCTGCCTTTTTTAGGACATATGAATCCACAAAAGGACCTTTCCATACTGAACGTGACATTTATTATCGACCCTTCTTTTTCGAGTGACGAGAGCGTAAAATATATTTATCAGTTGACCTATTTGAGCGTGTCCTTGCTCCCTTTGTTGGACGCCCCCAAGGAGTTACAGGATGTCTACCTCCAGAAGTCCTTCCCTCACCACCACCATGTGGGTGATCAATAGGGTTCATTACAACTCCTCGAACAGAAGGTCTCTTACCCTTATGTCGATTTCGACCAGCCTTCCCAAGGTTTTGGTTTGAGTGATCAGAGTTTGAAACAGCACCTATCGATGCCATACATTCTTGCCTGACAAGCCGCAGTTCTCCCGATGAAAGTTTGATCTGTGCATATCCACCGTCGCGTCCCACAAATTGAGCATAAGTACCAGCCGATCGGGCTAACTGCCCGCCCTTCCCCGCCTTCAATTCTATATTATGTATAATCGTACCAATCGGCATTCCAGTAAATGGCATAGCGTTGCCAGGCTTAATATCAACTTTCTTACCAGCTATTACATTATCACCAACTGAGAGTCTTTGCGGGGCAATTATATATGTTTGTTCTCCATCCTCATACTTTATCAACGCAATAAACCCTGTACGGTTCGGATCATATTCTATCCGTTCGACTACAGCATTTTTATCAAACTTCGTTCTCTTGAAATCAATAATACGGTAAAGTCTTTTTGCTCCGCCACCCTTTCGACGCATAGTAATTCTACCAGCATTGTTGCGACCACCTTTTTTCATCAGTCCTTCTGTCAGGGTCTTAACCGGACGACCCTTCCAAAGCTCAGACCGATCAATCAATACTAGCCCACGCTGACCTGGTGTAGTTGGTTTATATGACTTTAGTGCCATCTCATTATCTTCCGATCATTTTTTAATTCAAAGCCCTGTGCTGACGTCAATCGTGTTACCATCTTCGAGCATTACATAGGCTTTTTTGATATCTTTTCTCTTTCCCATTTTTCCTTTAAAACGCTTCGTCTTTCCCTTAGCAATTACAGTATTCACGCCCTTCACTTTTACCTTAAAAAGCCCCTCAACCGCTCTTTTTATTTCTGGTTTAGTTGCAGTCATAGCAACCTCAAACACTACCGCTCCGTTTTCAGATGCATTAGTTGCCTTTTCAGTGATAATAGGCCTTCGAAGCAAATCATAAAACTCAATACCCTCACTCATTTAAAGCGCTCCTCTAAGGCAATCACTGCGGCTCTAGTTAGAACCAAAGTATTTTTCTTCAATATATCATAGACATTAATCCCCATACTGGGCAACACGTCGACACTGTTAATGTTCTTTGCAGCTCGCATAAAGTTTACGTCAAGCTCTGGTCCATCTACTATTAGTACTTTTCGCCAACCAGAGTTTTTCAAATAAGTTGCTAGCACCCGAGATTTACCCTCCTTTAAGATGGCATCCTCAATTATAACAAGATCTCCCGACATAAGCTTAGCTGACAAGGCATGTTTCAACCCAAGAGCTCGGAACTTCTTGTTTAAGTTATGCTCATGGCTACGCGGGGTCGGGCCCTTGTAAACGCCACCTTTCCTAAATATCGGTGCACGCCTGGACCCATGCCGAGCCCCTCCAGTTCCCTTTTGTCTATATATCTTTTTGGTTGAGTAGCTAACTTCTGATCTAGTTAGAACACTATGTGTTCCCTGCTGCTTTCGGGCTAACTGCCAACGCACTACCCTGTGAAGAATATCTTTCCTAGGCTCAATACCAAATATCGTATCTGGTAACTCTATAGAACCAGCTTTGCCAGACCCCAACTTTAATACATCTTGTTTCATTCTGCTTCACCCCCTGATTCATCGTCATTGGATGCTTTAACTACTTCCTCTGTATTAGGTTTGGTATTCTGCTGGGACCGAAGCGATGCCGGAAAAGGCGTACCATCAAATGTCGGTTTCTTCGTCGCATCTTTGATGGTTACCCAACCACCTTTAGACCCAGGGACTGCTCCCTTAACCATGATAAGACCTCTCTCCAGATCGGTCTTTACTATCTTTAAATTTTGCGTAGTGACCCTAACTGCACCCATGTGTCCAGCCATTTTCTTACCTTTAAACACACGACCAGGATCCTGACACTGTCCAGTTGATCCATGGGATCTATGAGATATGGATACTCCGTGTGATGCTCTCAACCCGGAGAAATTATGCCGCTTCATAGCACCGGCGAACCCTTTTCCAATTGAGACACCTGCAATGTCTACATATTGACCGGCTAAGTAATGGCCAACAGTAATCTCTTCACCAATTTCAATCAAGTTCTCCTCACTCACCCTAAACTCAGCCATTTTCTGCTTTGGCTCTACTTTAGCGATTGAGAAGTGTCCTCGCGCTGCTTTTGAGACGTTTTTAACCTTCGCCGAGCCGGCTCCAAGCTGCACTGCAGTGTAACCATCTTTGGGATTGGTTCTTGTAGAAACAACTTGCACATTATCCATATGAAGAACGGTCACAGGTACTTGCATCCCATCATCAGTGAAAATTCGTGTCATTCCAACTTTTTTCGCAATTACTCCAGAACGCATTATCCTGGTCTCCTTATAGTTTAATCTCAACATCAACACCGGCCGCCAGATCCAGCTTCATCAAAGCGTCAACCGTTTGTGGCGTTGGATCAATAATATCTAGTAATCTCTTATGAGTTCGTATTTCAAATTGCTCTCTGCTTTTTTTATCTACATGCGGCCCACGCAATACTGTGAACTTCTCTATCTTGTTTGGCAAAGGAATCGGTCCACGCACTTGTGCACCAGTTCTCTTAGCAGTGGACACGATTTCTTGCGTACTAGTATCCAAAACCCGATAATCGAAAGCCTGCAACCTAATTCGTATATTCTGACTTTGCATTTCTTAGCCCCGGCGCATTAATGTTACAATCTATCAACTGAGCAGTATGCTCAGCTGATCAGTTTATTTAAGCTTACTGTATAATCTTGGCTACAACNCCAGCTCCAACAGTTCGACCACCCTCACGGATCGCAAATCGAAGCTTCTCTTCCATCGCTATTGGTGCAATCAAGTCAACAGTAAACTTCAAATTATCGCCCGGCATAACCATCTCTGTTCCTGAAGGGAGCTCAACTGTACCGGTAACATCAGTTGTTCGAAAGTAAAATTGAGGCCGGTAATTAGCAAAAAACGGTGTATGTCTGCCACCCTCTTCTTTTGTCAAAACATACGCTTCAGCTTCAAATTTTGTGTGTGGAGTTACAGATCCAGGCTTAACCAAACACTGGCCTCGCTCAACACCCTCGCGCTCAACACCTCTTAGCAAAGCTCCTACATTATCACCCGCNTCACCACGATCTAGCAGTTTTCGAAACATCTCAACGCCAGTACAAGTCGTTTTAGAAGTATCTTTAATACCTACAATTTCTATTTCATCACCAACATTAATAACACCACGCTCAATACGTCCTGTTACAACAGTGCCTCGTCCTGATATCGAAAAAACATCCTCAATAGGCATAAGAAATGGTTGATCAATTGGACGGTCAGGTGTTGGAATAAAGTCATCAACAGCGGCCATTAATTCTATTATTTTTGACTCGCCGATCTCAGCATCTCGACCTTCAAGGGCGGCAAGTGCAGAACCAGAAACTATTGGAATATCATCACCAGGAAAATCATATGAACTTAATAGTTCTCGAATCTCCATTTCTACGAGTTCTAGCAATTCTGGGTCATCTACCTGATCAACCTTATTCATAAAAACAACTAATGAAGGGACACCTACCTGCCTGGCAAGTAAGATGTGCTCTCGGGTCTGAGGCATTGGGCCATCAGCCGCATTTACAACGAGGATAGCACCATCCATCTGTGCAGCACCAGTTATCATGTTCTTTACATAATCAGCATGCCCAGGACAATCAACGTGAGCATAGTGGCGGTTACTTGTTTCGTATTCAACATGGGCAGTCGATATAGTTATTCCGCGAGCACGCTCTTCAGGCGCCGCATCAATTTGATCATATGCTTTAAACTCCCCAAACTGCTTCGTGATAGCTGCAGTTAAAGTTGTCTTACCATGATCTACGTGACCAATTGTACCCACATTAACATGTGGTTTGTTACGTTCAAATTTTGCCTTCGCCATTAGTACTTCCTTTAGTAATTTTTTTTCTTGTCAAAAACTTTATCATTCGCGGGATTAAATGTAATAGAAGGAAAAGGCAACTTAATTTTAGATTTTTTAAAAATAATCTTGTTACAGTATTTTAATTACAGTATTTTAAAAAATCTACCATAGTTGAAACTAACTCCTGATAACCTTACAGTAGTAGCACTCCAACATTACAACAATGGAGGGGCAGAGGTAAATTATGTAACGGCTGAGCTTCTAATACATCTTTTAATAAAATAGTTACGCTAGCTCTTTTTAGAAAAATAAATTAAGAGAATTCTAGATTGATTTAAAAAGGAATTAAATGGCACGAATTCTTATCACTTCGGCACTACCATATATAAATGGGATAAAGCACCTCGGTAATCTTATAGGGAGTCAGTTACCAGCCGATGCATATGCAAGATTTATGAGAGCTCAAGGCAATGAGGTGCTTTTCATCTGTGCAACAGACGAACACGGAACACCGGCAGAGTTAGCAGCAAAACATGCAGATAAACCAGTTGCTTTGTTTTGTGAAGAGATGTGGGGAATACAAAAGAGAATAGCCAATGGATTTGCATTATCCTTTGACCATTTTGGACGCTCATCCTCACACCGGAATCATAAAATCACTCAACACTTTGCCGAAAAGCTTTTTGAGGCTGGATTAATAAATGAGGTGATGGAGGAACAATTTTTTTCAATTGAAGACGATCGTTTCTTGCCAGATCGTTACCTCGAAGGAACGTGCCCCTCATGCGGTTATGAAAGGGCAAGAGGTGACCAGTGTGAGAGCTGTACAAAGCAGCTAAACCCAACAGAACTGATCAATCCACGATCAGCAATATCTGGATCAACAAAAATTGAAGTAAGAAAAACTAGACATCTTTATCTCAGGCAAAGTGCTATGAAAGATCGTTTAAAGCACTGGCTTTCCACTAAAAATCATTGGCCTATTTTAGCTACCTCCATAGCAAAAAAATGGTTGGAAGATGGAGAAGGCTTGCAAGACAGAGGGATAACAAGAGATTTGAACTGGGGTATTCCTGTGAAAAGAGGTGATACACCATGGCCGGGCTTAGAGGGCAAAGTATTTTATGTTTGGTTCGACGCTCCCATAGAATATATTTCAGCAACAGCTGAGTGGGCAGATCATAATGGATTATCAGATCATGATTGGGAGCGTTGGTGGCGAACAGATAAGGGAGCAGAAAATGTTTGTTATGTACAGTTTATGGCAAAAGATAATATTCCATTTCACACGCTATCTTTCCCAGCGACTATCATGGGATCAAACGAGCCCTGGAAACTTGTGGATTACATAAAAGGCTTTAACTGGCTTTTGTATGAAGGAGGAAAATTCTCTACAAGTCAAAAACGCGGCGTATTTATGGACCAAGCACTGAAAACTCTCCCGGCAGATTACTGGCGATGGTGGTTATTGTCTAATGCACCAGAAAGTTCAGATACAGATTTCACATGGGAACATTTTCAAGCAGGAGTAAATAAAGATTTATCTGATGTTTTAGGTAACTTTGTAAGCCGAGTTACAAAATTTTGCATGGCAAAATTTGGAACGTCTGTGCCTGATGGTACTCCTTACTCAGAGCCAGAAGAAAAACTGATTGCTTTACTAAATCAAAAACTTGAGACCTACGCAAGTCATATGAGATCAATTGAAATAAGAAAAGCTGCTTCGGAGCTTCGGTCAATTTGGACTGTCGGTAACGAGTATCTTCAGTTGGCTGCACCCTGGACTCATTTTAAAGAAAACCCTGCACGTTCAGGTTGTATAATTAGGTTCTCCTTAAACTTAATCGCTCTATACTCAAATATATCTCGACCGTTCATTCCTAAAACCTCAGATAAAATAGATAAAGCTTTAACATTGAACGACAACAGTTCTTGGCCAGTTTCATTGGAGAACTATCTTGGAAGCATAAAAAAAGGCCACGCCTTTATTGTGCCTGATAACCTGTTTGAAAAAATTTCAGAAGATCAAATCACTGAATTAAAAAAAAGGTTTTCTGGAAAGACCTAGGAAACAAAAACTAATTAGAAAGAGCCCTATTCATATAAAATCCCACTGCGGCTGTCAGACCGCCGAGTATTCCGCCCCAAACTGTATCCAATAAAAGCATTTGAATTGTCCAGCCTTTCAATGTGCTAAAATTGGTTACCTCGTAAGTTGAGTAGGCTAAAAGTCCCAGAAATGTGCCGGACAAAATAGCCGTGATGACAGAACCCGATTTTATGCCCGCTAATGTTCCAAACCAGTATATACCAGAAACATAAAAGACATAAAAAAATGCTGCGGCCGCTAAGTTAGGTTGGGCCTTAAGCAACTCTGGGATATTGGATTGAAATAGTGGGTTAATGACTTTTACTATCATTACATAGTCTACCACTAAGAAAAATACTAACATTGATATATAAGTTATAGCTACATGCATTGAGTTACTAGTCCTGTTTCAAATAATATTTAAGTTATGTTTACGTTTTGATAATAAAAACTTTACCAGTTTTCAAAAGGCTTGTCTTCTTGAAAAATGATTATCTGAAAATATTTAGTTAAACTACCTTTATATAATTTTAGCCTGTTGCTCGTTCATTTTTATTAGTGTAGTGATATTCGTCATAAGTGTTATGGTGATCCATGCCCGCTTGGTGGAATTGGTAGACACAAGGGACTTAAAATCCCTCGACCCTAGGTCGTGCCGGTTCGAGTCCGGCAGCGGGCACCAGTACTTTAAGAAAGCTAGTTTTCATAAATTTATTGTATACACTCTGTTTAACTTTTGCATTATATCTAAATTAAATTTATGTGTTTTATCATTAGGTGAAAAGTATGATTACAACAAACAAAAGTCAAAGTAACATTTTCAACATTTTATTAGTCTGTCTGGTACTACTTCCATCTTACCTAACCGGTGAAGAAGTGGACACAGCAAGAAAGTCCAAAGAGTATCCACTGGTGCCTAGATACACATTCAGTGGCGATAAAGGTGCTCATTGCGAGCTTTGGTCCCTTGAAAGGGAGTCAGGAAAAGCTGCAACTTGTAGGCGGCGTGCCGCTAAACCTAGTACTAAGCCGATTTTGTGCAGATTCAAAAGATCTTATATCAACGACGATGATGAAACTTTGACCATGTGTGTCTACGAGAAGGCAGGCCATAACATGGAGGATTTTACAATTTCATCCGAAACTTACATCTGTGAAAAACAGTTTAAATGCAAACGTTAGCAAGGTAGCTAGGCTATAAATAATAAAACCTTACCTCAAAAAGTTTTGAGTTAGCACGATCCTTGCATAATTATAGAATTCTGGCTTTTAAATTTGATGAAGGAAATGATTGTGGCTGACATGGATATGAAACAAAAAATAAAGGAAGTTAGAGATAAGTTCTTATCTAATAATCAAATTGAAGACATTAGACAAAATATTACGTTAGGAGTGGAAGAGCGTCTCAAGTTTTTAAATTCCGAACAAATTAAAGTCGTTGAGCTACTGGAAGAAAAACACCAAGAACTCGATAATGCTATACAGTCACAAAAGCAGCAAATCGATGGCCATAAGAAAGATGTCGAAAACACTTTTGAGGTGAAAATATCTGACTCAACAACAAAAATTGAAGAGAAATTAATAGAATTAAAAAGTCAGAATGAAAAAGTTTTGGCTGATCAAGGCGAATTAGAAAAAAGAATTGACGAAAAATTTAAAAATGCTCTTAAAGGTCAGCTAGCATTCATAGACGATAATCTTGCTCAGTTTATTACAGCACAAGATGAATTTAAAGTGCATCTAAAGTCGATGGAAAACAACTTTTCTAAAAGAATCGAAGAAAATAATGTACAAATTACAGATCACGTAAATAAAAACTCTTTAGAATTGACTGAAAATAACATTACCCTCTTAAAGAAATTTAATGAAGTGGAGACTGAAGTCTTTAATAGGGTAGAGGCAAAGCTTCTCAGTTTTGAAGAAGAAAACAGGACTCACTTTAAAAAGGCCACTGAAAAATTCAGTGCAATTACATCTCATTTGGAGGAAAAAATTAACAGTTTTATTCAAAACCATAAAACAGTTGAAGAGGTTATTGATGATCGCCTCAAAGAATTCAGAACAGCTCAGAAAGCTGCCTTTGAAGAGCTAGAGGCAGCTCTAAACCTTTTAGAAAAACATCAAGACGATACTTTAACTCGGTTTCGGCAAAAAAGCGACCTAACCAACCAACAAAGCCATAACAGGCAAACTGACTTGCCCAATTCTTTAGTCAAGAATAGAGGCTCGATTTTATATAAATCAGAAGAACTTTCAAAGTCATCAATACCTATAGATAATGACGCTATAGAGGCCACTGTAAGCCATAGTCACTCGAATAAAAAAACTTTTAAACCTACAATTTTGACTTTTTTAGTATCTCTAATTTTTATAATGGTAATCAGTTATCTTAATATCGACTATAATGATTTTTTTAACTTGTCTGAAACCTTTGGCAGATAGATTAAATTCTGTTTATGCAGGCAAAATCATTCACTGCCCTTAATACACCATTTCATGATAGTTTTTTGGATATGCATTCTATTTTCAGCCCCTTGGAATACAGCTGATTGTGGACCATCAATAACTTCATCAGTTACTTCAAAATTCCTGTGAGCAGGTAAACAGTGCAGGAAAATAGCCCTCTTACTCGCTTTGCTCATAAGTTCACTATTAACTTGATACCCTCTAAATATTTCAAAGCGTTCATTTGAATTTAACTTCTGATGATGCATAGAAGTATATGTATCAGTTACTACTAAGTCAGCATTTTCAATGGCTTTAATTGGATCAGAAATCAACTTTACAAAGGTTCCAAACTTATTAGCCCACTTAATTGCTTTAGGGTCAGGTTCAAACTCTTTTGGACTAGCCACTACAAGGTTAAATCCAAACTGAGCTGCAGCGTGAATATAACTGGTACAAACATTATTACCATCTCCAAGCCAGATCACCTTTTTACCTTCGATAGAACCACGAAGTTCTTCAAAAGTTAAAATATCTGCCATTACCTGGCATGGATGGGAGCAGTTTGTAAGTCCATTTATAACTGGAATAGAGGAATGTGACGCTAGCTCCAGCATAACAGATTCATCAAAAGTTCTAATCATGATGAAATCTAGATATCGCGATAAAACGTTAGCAGTATCAGCAATATTTTCTCCATTACTGAGCTGCAAGTCCGAAGCTGCAAATGTCATAGCTTGTCCACCCATTTGACGAATTCCAACATCAAACGATACTCTAGTCCGTGTTGATGGTTTTTCAAAAATCAATCCACCAATGTAGCCGTCCAAAAAACATAACTCGTCAGGCACTCCATTTGGTTTCCCAATACGCCCTTTTTTTAATACTTTGGCATCATTAATCATTGACCTAAGAATAGTTTTGGATACTTGATTGATGTCAAGGAAGTGCCTCATTGCCCTTTACCAATTTCAAAGGTCAAACTTTTTAAACCTTCCATAGCTAAACTCAGATCTTTTTCACTTATATTTAATGGAGGTAAAAGCCTTACAACATTGTCCCCAGCAGGAACAAGAAGTAACTTCTTTTTATACGCTTTCTCAATCACAATTGAATTATCAACCTTACACTTCAAACCTAACATCAAACCTCTACCCCTAACCAACTCAAAAACAGTAGGGTTTTTTAACACTAATGCTTCTAAGCCTTTAAAAAATTTCATACCTTTTTCTCTCACACTGCTCAAAAATCCGTCTGAAAAGATTTGATTTAAGACTGCTATACCTACAGCACAAGCTAGAGGGTTACCTCCAAAAGTTGAGCCATGACTACCAAGCGTCATACCTGAAGCTGCTTTGGTCGATGCCAAACAACAGCCCAATGGAAAACCCCCTCCAATACCCTTTGCAACGGCTACAATATCCGGTTTTACTCCATAGTGCTCATAAGAAAAAAATTTACCTGAGCGACCTATCCCAGACTGAATTTCATCGAGTATCAACAAAATATTTTTCTCATCACAAATTTTTCTGAGACCAGTTAAGAATTCTTTTCCACATGGCCTTATCCCTCCTTCACCCTGAATCGGCTCTATTAAGACAGCACAAATTTGATCCGAGTCTAAAAACTCAACCTCAGTGAGGTTGCCAAACGGTAAGGACTTAAAGCCAGGCAGAAGGGGCCCAAACCCGTTGGTTAGTTTCTCTGCCCCAGAGGCTGAAATAGCTGCCATTGATCTTCCATGAAACGAGCCTTCAAAAGTAACAATTTGTTTTTTTTTTACAAACCCCTTCTCAAAGAAATATTTCCGGGCCATTTTTATGGCACATTCAATACTTTCGGTACCAGAATTAGTAAAAAATACCTTGTCAGCGAAGGTATTCTCTACTAATTTGCTAGCAAGTTTTTCTTGCACTGGAATCGAATAAAGATTTGATGTGTGCCATAAAAGATTTGCCTGCTTTTCGAGAGCTTTAATCAAATCAATATTGGAGTGACCCAGACAATTCACTGCTATACCTGAACCCATATCGAGGTAACGATCACCATTAATAGTCTCAAGCCAAGATCCAGTACCTTTAACAAATGATAAAGGAGCACGATTATATGTTTCTAAGATAGGGGTAGCCATACTCTCAATCTCCTGGAAATAACTCTGATATCAGATATTTTAAGTTAAATAATACCAAGTTGCCTCTTACTAATTATTATACAATTTCTATTGTTTCAGCTTGTATCCTACAGAAACCCAATAAGTACATAAATAAATTAATGTTAAACATATTAAAACTGACCAAATAAAGCCATTAACTGGATTACTTTCACTATACCCGAGACAACCGTACCTCACACCATCGATCAAAAAAAAGACAGGATTATAACTCGTTATTTGGGCTAAAATAGGCGGTAAAGCACTCAAGGAGTAGAAAGTACCTGACAAGAAACTTAACGGCGTAACCACGAAATTCACAAGTGCTTGCATGTGATCAAACTTCTGACTAAAAATACCTGCTACAATACCCAATAAGGAAAGTTTAGCACAAGCGACTAGAATAAAAGCTAACAATATAAATGGATACTTTGGATACAAGCCTAAAGCTGGAAAAATCACTAAAATTACCGCTAACGATACAATACACCCCCGAAGAATACCTCCAATCATATAACCAATCACAATCTCGATAGGCCGAAGTGGAGCTAATAATGTATCCACAATATTTCCCTGAACTTTAGAAATTAACAAAGAAGACGAAGTGTTTGCAAATGAATTTTGCATAACTGACATAGTAAGAATTCCGGGTGCAATAAAAAAGGTATAATCAAATTCTTCAATTTGGATTTTTCTATTCGCCAATACAAAAGAAAAAACTGTTAAAAATAAAATTGAAGTAACGATGGGAGCCAAGATAGTCTGCGTCCAGACTGCAGTAAACCTTTTTTGTTCTCTAAGAATTAAAGTATACAAACCTAAAAAGTTTATTTTTTCCATTCCACTGCGCATCCAAGGACCTTTTTACCTGATATAAAAATACTTATCGAATTTACCTTTATTTAATCTTCACTTTCTTGTAAATGCAATCCATGCGTTTTCGAACGTGACTTATTATAATTATAAATTTTAAATTGGAGAAAGTATGTCTTGGACTCCCGACAGAGTAGAAATTTTAAAAAAAATGTGGTCCGAAGGGCAAAGTGCAAGCCAAATTGCTGGAGAACTTGGTATGGTAACTCGAAACGCTGTAATTGGTAAAGTGCACAGATTAGGTCTTTCTAATCGGGGAACCATAGTGACAAAAGAGCAAAACTCTGAACAGAGTAAAGCGAAACCGAAGAGACCTAAAGCTCAAGCAAGATCGGTTAACTCCAAAAAGATACAAAATGGACCAAAAACATCTGACTCAACCACGGATGTAAAACAAGATATCGCTGAACCAGTGGAAAAAGGACCTAGGAAGCAACCTTTCCTGAATACAAATAAATCAATTATATTTACGGCGAATCAACCACTCCCTCCACAGCCATCAACTTCGGAAATCAGTGCAGAAACGCTCAAAAATGTTGAGTCAATTGAAAAAAAATCAAAAAAACTATCTCTCATGGAACTCACCGAGCGAACGTGTAAATGGCCTATTGGAGATCCTGCGACAGAAGAATTTTGGTTTTGTGGACATACTGCAGAACAAGGCAAACCCTATTGTGAAACACACATCGAAATAGCTTTTCAACCTGTAACCTCTAGGAGAGAGAGACGCTCTCGCTAAAATAGCTATTACAAAGAATTTTCTTTAGATTATTATTAGTTTATTATAATATAAAGGTCAGTTTTAAAAGTGATTGAAAGAATGAAATGATCTGCTACTCACTAACCTGTTCAGAAAATCATACCTTTGATAGCTGGTTTTCAAATGCGGCCGCTTACGCAAAACTTAAAGAGCAAGGGTTTTTATCTTGTACAGTTTGCGGCACTGTAAAAGTTGAAAAGGCGGTAATGGCACCAAATGTTTCGAGCAAGAGTAAACCAGAAAACAAAAAAATGCAAAAACTGTCACCATCACCTGCAGAAAAAGCTATTGCTGAACTGAAAAATTATGTGCAACAAAATTCAGAAGATGTAGGTAGTAACTTTGCACTTATTGCCAGAAAAATGCATGCTGGCGATACTCCTGAAAAAAACATTCATGGGAAGGCTAGCCTAAAAGAAGCTCAATCCTTGCACGAAGATGGGGTGCCAATCATTCCTTTACCATGGTTTGACCGCAAAACTAATTAGCAACTGCAACTAACGCTCAAATGGTTTTAACTAAGATATTAGGAGATACATGCCTAAAATAGTAATGAAGTTTGGAGGAACATCGGTAGCTGACATGTCAAAGATTAATGCGGTTGCTAACATAATCAAAAATGAATTGTCCAAAGGAAATGAAATTATTGTTGTTGTTTCTGCCATGGCAGGACAAACCAATAACTTGACCAAAAAGGTTGAAAGTATAGGGCCATTATATGACGCACGTGAATACTCAGCAGTCGTATCTACAGGAGAAAACGTTACATCTGGTTTGTTAGCTATCATGCTTCAACAAATGTCGATTAATGCTCGAAGTTGGCAGGGTTGGCAAATCCCAATTATTACGTCGGACGAGCACTCCGCAGCAAGGGTACTAAATATAGATACAGTAAACTTGTTAAAGAAGTTCGCTGAAGGTATGGAAGTGGCAGTCGTTTCAGGATTTCAAGGACTGGGGCCAGATGGCCGAATTACTACGCTTGGTAGAGGTGGATCTGATACAAGTGCTGTAGCTCTTGCTGCCGCTTTTAAGGCCGAACGATGTGATATTTTTACGGATGTTGATGGGGTCTATACCACGGATCCAAGAGTGTGCAATAAAGCGCGAAAGCTTGATAAAATCTCTTATGAAGAGATGCTTGAGTTAGCTTCACTTGGAGCGAAAGTATTACAAACTAGATCTGTTGAACTCGCAACCAGATATAAAGTGAGGCTCCGAGTTATGAGCAGTTTTATTAAAGAGTTTGATGAAAAAAAAGGTACATTAGTTTGCAGTGAAGGAGAAATTGTGGAAAATAAAGTAATAGCAGGCGTAGCCTTTTCAAGAGATGAGGCCAAGTTAACCGTCACGGGTATAGAGGACCGTCCCGGAATAGCTGCTAGTATATTTGGTAAGCTTGCAGATCAAAGCGTCAATGTGGATATGATTGTTCAGAATGTGTCTGAAAATGGGCTAACAGATATGACTTTTTCATGCCCTGTTGATCAAGTCGCAAGAGCTAAAGAAGCATTAAATAAAGATGCGGAAAAAAATATACTTAAATATAGGCAACTATTAATTGATGAAGAAATAGCGAAAGTATCAATAGTTGGCATAGGAATGAAAACTCATTCAGGAATAGCGAAAATGATGTTTGAGTCTCTAGCTAAGGAGAGTATCAACATAATAGTGATTTCAACATCTGAAATAAAAATTTCTGTGCTCATAAGCAGAAAGTATCTAGAACTGGCNGTCCAAACATTGCACGACACATTTGAGTTGGAGAAAGTATAAATAAGATGCCGCGTTCACAGAAAGGGTTACAGTCAAGGGTCTTACTGCAAAGACTCAGGGACTCAATGGCTGAGCCAGGAAACGGGCAAGCTCGACTTGATAGAATTGTTAAATTAATCGCCTCATCTATGAACGCTGAAGTTTGTTCTATTTACCTAAAAAAAGATGCCAAAACTCTTGAACTTTTTGCAACAGAAGGTTTGAAAGCTGGTGCTGTCCATTTTACGCAGCTTAAGATTGGACAGGGTTTAGTTGGAAGAATTGCTCATACTGCTATTGCAGTAAATACCTCTAATGCACCCGAAGCGAAAGGCTTTCGATTTATGCCTGAAACTGGTGAAGAAGTCTTCCCAAGTTTCCTTGGAGTGCCCATCCAGAGGTTAGGCGAAGTTTTAGGAGTTCTGATAGTCCAAAATAGTTTTGCCCGAGCCTACAATGAAGATGAGGTTTATGGATTAGAAATTGTTGCCATGGTCATAGCTGAAATGACTGAATTAGGAGAATTTACAGAAGCACATGGAGCTGAAATAACCGCCCAGCATAACCATGCCGCAACCTTTGAAGGTATTATTGGCAATGAAGGCATCGCCATTGGAAGAGTTTTTTTACATGATCCCATGATAAAAATAGAAAATCCAATATCTGATAATCCAAAAGCTGAAANGGCTAAATTGTCCGTCGCTTTTAAAAAACTNCAAGCTGAAGCGAAAAAAATGAGTGATAAAAAACTTCATAATAAAACTGGTGAATATNTAGAAGTCTTTGAAGCATATCAGATGTTTGCAAGAGACAAAGGTTGGCGCAAAAGAATGGAAGCCTCTATTGAGGGTGGTTTAGCNGCTGCTGTGGCTGTAGAAAAAGAACAATCAGANATGCGATCACGAATGTCCCGCCTAGCTGATCCATATATTCGAGATCGNTTGCATGATTTAGATGACATATCCAACAGACTAATAAGAATTTTAACTAAGACTGACGTTAAGATTGATAAAGAAAAAGTAACAAATGCAATTCTCATAGCACGAAATATAGGTCCAGCAGAGCTTCTTGATTATGGTACAAATATTTCTGGTGTTATACTTGAAGAAGGCTCCGTTGGTTCCCATGCCACAATAGTTGCCCGTGCGTTAGCTATTCCTTTAGTCATAAAAGCTGATGGCATTCGTCGCGAATCTCGAGATGGCGATTTACTGATACTTGATGCAGATAAGGGCCACTTATACCTCAGGCCAGAAGAGACCATTAGAATAACTTACGCTGATAAATTAGCCTCTCAAGAAATAGAAAGAGAACAATACTTAGATTTAAAGAATAAACCTGCACAGACTAGTGATGGAGTAAAAATCACTCTCATGATGAATGCTGGTCTTATGGTGGATTTACCATTTTTAGAAAAATCAGGGGCTGAAGGAATAGGTCTCTACCGAACAGAGCTCCAATTTTTAACCCAAGAGAAAATGCCCGGAAGATCAGAACAAGTAGAGTTCTATTCGCATATTTTAGATATGGCTGCAGGAAAACCAGTTAACTTTCGTTCCTTAGATATAGGCTCAGATAAAATCTTACCTTATCTTAAAGGAGTAAAAGAGCCTAATCCCTCACTTGGTTGGCGTGCTATAAGGGTTACTCTAGATAGAACTGGTATAATGCGTATGCAAGTACAAGCTCTTATAAGAGGGGCCCAAGGGCGACCGGTTAGGATATTATTTCCATTTGTTACAGAGTTAGATGAATTCAAGCTTGCTCGGAGTATAGTCTTGTCCGAGATTGAGAAAGAAAAAAAGCTACAACATGTCGTTCCAAAGGAAATAAAAATTGGAGCTATGCTTGAAATCCCAAGCTTAGCATTTTCAAATGATGAATTTTTTCAATTAACAGATTTCATTTCTATAGGTGGTAATGATTTAAAACAGTTTTTTTTTGCTGCTGACCGCGAAAATGAACTGGTTCGAGCAAGATACGATACTTTAAACTTAAGCTATTTAGATTTTCTTGAAGGAATAGTAGCACGTGCAAAGTCATTCAATACTCCAATAAACTTCTGTGGTGAAGATGCAGGAAAACCTGCCGAAGCAGTCGCGCTAATGGCTATTGGACTAACCAATCTATCGATGCGAGCTGCCTCAGTTGGGCGGATTAAATCTTTAATACGATTTATCGCTCTAGAAGATGCAAAAATAATACTTTCTAATGCCAGAAAAATTGGGAAAAGTTCGATTAGAAAAGATATTACTGACTGGTTAGAGGATATAAATGCTCCATGTTTCTAATTTTAAAAATCAATTAAAAAGTTAAATAAAGGACCCTTAATACCCGCCATACTTCTAGAGGATAATTCAATGCCAAGCAACCTGTCGCTGCTCAAGTTATTTTTAAAGTAGATGTTTTTGACTATATTTTTTGAAAACCCAAAACGACCATAATAAGAATCATCCCCGACCAGAAGAACTCTCGACCAACCAGATTTGTTAGCTTTCTTAAGTCCCCTGCGGATTAGGGCCTCACCTAAGCCTTCACCTTGACGAGTAGGATGAATACCCAAAGGTCCCAACAGCAAGCCAGGCGATCGCTGGAAACCAATTAAGATTGGCCAGAAGCGAATTACGCCCACAAGGACGTCAAATTCGTCCCGTAATACAAAACAAAGTTCTGAAATTGAACTTACTCCATCGCGGTACCTATAGGAACTCAATGCATTACGACCTAAACCAAAGGTAAGATCTAATAACACCTCTATTTCATTAAAGTCATTTGCTACTTCTTGCAAAATTTTTATCATTTAAAAAGGCCACTCACATAACAAGTACTTTAACACTTATTATACCCCAAAAATTATATTAAATAAAAGATTATAACTTTTAAAATCTGTTGTAAAAAATTGTAATTCTAAGTGCCAAATAATATAATATTAGGAAATACCGTTTAAAAGATTTAATCATAAAATAATTACTGGGTTATCATAATATAAATTTAGTAAAACTGACCCATAGCAAAAGTGACAGGCCCATACTTAATCATCGTTATAATAACTGTTAGCAAATTAATCTTGACTCATGGTAAAAATGAATAAAAAATCTGGGGTATATATTCATAAAACTATGGATA
>JGI20156J14371_10001062_pt1 | contig 22890 bp, 21 predicted proteins | sample COG_06_FD_14371 | JGI IMG/M metagenome (IMG submission 14371)
GTTGACGTGAAAGCATTGGTTAAGGAACAAGCAGAAGGACAAAAATTAATTTCTACACTTGAGTCTAAGGCGACAAGCATAGTGGAAGAACAAAAACAAAGTGGCCAAAAGCTTCTCGAACTTGTTCAGAACCAGCGTTATGAAATTGTGAAAAACAAAAAATTCTCAAGATTTGCAAAAATAGTTAATTTTCCTGAAAACTTGATAACAGAAATATTTTCTATGAAACAAAATGAGTCAAAAGTTGTTTTAGGTACTGAAAAGGCCTTTATCGTTCAATTGAACGGTATTATACCCTCAGAACCGGTAGGTGAAGAAGGTGCTTTATTAAAAGAACAAATAAGTTCTCAATTCGTTCTTTCATTGGAACAAGATATAGTGAGTGCACTAATTGATGGCTTAAAGAGTAATCATAGTCTCGATATTAGCCAGAAAGCGATAGACATCGCTATAGAACGATTTAATTAGTGAAGACCATGCCTCTGCCCAACTATGAAGATTTTGCCATTGATTTTAAGAAACGAAAAAATCAAGTAGTTTATCAGAGATTATCAGCAGACCTTGATACTGCTGTGTCTCTTATGATTAAACTCACTAGAAATAAAAAGAACGCTTTCCTTTTAGAATCTGTCACTGGCGGAGAGATAAAAGGCAGGTACTCCGTAATTGGAATGGACCCTGACTTAGTTTGGGAATGTTTCGGGCAAACAAGTCAAATAAAAATAAAGAATGGCAAAAAGTTTTCCAAATTTTTGAAATGTGCAAGTAACCCATTAGTTGCTTTACGTGAGTTAATATCCGATACAAAAATTGATTTTCCTAAGGGATTACCACAAATGTCTGCAGGCCTTTTTGGTTTCTTAGGTTACGATATGATTAGGTTAGTTGAAAACCTTCCTAATATCAATCCAGATGTGCTAGGGTTACCAGATGCTGTGATGATACGTCCACAGACTGTCATCATAATTGATGGGGTAAAAAGTGAAATTATTATAGTATGCCCAGTGTGGGTAAACAAGCATGTGGACCCTCATCTTGCCTATCAGTCGAGTGTTGAGCGAATACAAAAAATTTCAAAAAAAATGCAATCAAAAATAAAGATACCTCGGGTAGACATTACGAGTATAAAGAATAATCAAAAAGCAAAAAGTAACGTTACAAAAACTGAATATTTTAAAACCATAAAACAGGCTAAAGAGTATATCAAAAAAGGAGACATTTTTCAAGTTGTGCCTAGCCAGCGCTGGTCACAACCTTTCACACTTCCACCATTTTCTCTTTATCGTGCTCTACGACGAACAAACCCATCACCCTACATGTTCTATTTTGATCTAGGTAAGTACCAAGTTGTTGGTGCAAGCCCAGAAATACTAGTAAAAGTTAAAGATAAAAAAGTTATTATAAGGCCTATTGCGGGGACGCGACCTCGTGGAAAAACAGTAGAAGAAGATAAGTTTTTTGAACAGGACTTACTAAATGATCATAAGGAACTTTCTGAACATTTAATGCTCCTTGACTTAGGAAGGAATGATGCTGGCAAAGTTTCAAAAATAGGAACTGTAAAACCAACAGAGCAATTTATTATTGAAAAATACAGTCATGTGATGCACATCGTGTCAAACGTTGAAGGTGAGCTAGACGATTCTCATGATGCATTATCAGCATTGTTATCGGGTCTTCCTGCGGGCACAGTCTCAGGTGCACCAAAAGTTCGAGCAATGGAAATAATTGATGAGTTGGAAACGGAAAAACGTGGAGTATATGGAGGTGGAATAGGATACTTTGGTGCCAATGGCGAAATGGATATTTGTATCGCTTTGCGTACCGGCGTGGTAAAAGACGGGACTTTATACATTCAGGCTGGAGGAGGCATTGTACATGACAGTGATCCAGAATCTGAGTTTACAGAAACAGTTAACAAATCCAAAGCACTGCTGAGCGCTGCAGCAGACGCAAGGAACTTTATTTAAATTAACTAATTATATTTATTTGCAAAGTTGAGTTTAGATAGACTTGAATGTTCTATTTTAGTAATACAAAAACCAAAAATATAAAAACCCAAGTAAGTAAACCAATCAAAACACCCTTTGACAATTTGTTAAAAGAACACGACATTATTCAATTATTCCTTAAAAAGTTTATTATTGATTTGAAAACTTGTTTTCCTCTGTAAAGATACATTAATATAGAGGTAATTAAAGTAATATTAATGTATTTGTTATAATTTAATTTAAGGCCACCGATGCTACTTCTAATTGATAACTATGACTCGTTTACCTATAACCTTGTTCAATACTTAGGAGAGCTTGGTGCCACCGTGGTCACAAAAAGGAATGATTCGATTAGTGTATCTGAAGCTCTAGAAATGAAGCCGGAGGCAATAATTCTATCACCTGGCCCCTCAACTCCTGACAATGCTGGTATTTGTCTTAAACTAACTTTGGAAGCTGCAAAATCAAATATTCCTCTTATGGGCGTTTGCCTGGGACATCAAACAATAGGCCAAGCGTTTGGTGGCACTATTGTAGCTGCAAAATCAATAATGCATGGGAAGACAAGCTTAATTGAACACTCTAAGAAAGAAATTTTTAAAGAAATTCCATCTCCATTTAAAGCAACAAGATATCACTCTTTGATAGTAAGTGAAAAAAAACTACCGGACTGTTTAAAAATCACTGCCAGAGTAGAAGATGGGACAATTATGGGTTTACAGCACCGCAAAAAGAAAATTTATGGGGTCCAGTTTCATCCTGAATCCATCGCTTCTGAATTCGGCCATAGAATGATTAAAAACTTCCTATCCCAAGTAAAGGGATTCAAATGACCGAAATAATGAAACGAATTATCCAACATGCAGTTGACGGCCCACTGTCTGAAGAGGATGCTATGTGTGCCTTCAATGAAATAATGAGTGGAAACGTGCTGGAAGGACAAATTGCTGCTTTCCTAATGGCTTTAAAATGTAGAGGCGAGGCAGTAGATGAGATTAAAGCTGCAGCACAAGTAATGCTAAATAAATGCAGAAAAGTACTCGCACCCAAAACTGCAATAGATATTGTTGGTACTGGTGGCGATGGAAAAGGAACGCTTAATATTTCCACAGCAACGGCTCTAGTCGTTGCCTCATGCGGTGTAACTGTGGCGAAGCATGGTAATAAAAATATTTCTTCCCAGTCAGGTGCAGCTGATGTTCTTGAACATCTAGGGGTAAAAACTATGGTGGAGCCACACATAGTCGAAAGATCAATTAAAAAAGCAAATATTGGGTTTATGATGGCACCCATTCATCACCCAGCTGTAAAAAATGTAATGCCCATACGTCAAATGTTAGGAATTAGGACTATTTTTAACATACTTGGTCCATTAACAAACCCGGCAAACGTAAAATACCATCTTATCGGAGCCTACGATATCAACCTTTTAACGCCGATGGTTACCACACTAAAACAGTTAGGCTCAAAACGTGCTTGGTTAGTGCATGGTCACGATGGTATTGATGAAATTTCTATTTCAAGTCCTACTACTATATTTGAGCTAAATGATGGCATGATAAACTCATTTGAAATAAAACCAAGCGATGCAGGGCTTCGCACTCATGCTCTCTCATCAATTCTAGGAGGGTCACCTGCCGAAAATGCTCGGCACCTCACAGCTTTATTAAACGGAGAAATTAGTGCGTATAGAGATGCCGTACTATTGAACTCTGCCGCAGCCCTATTAATAGCAGGACTTACCAAAAATTTAAAAGAAGGCGTTGCAATCGCTACTCATGCTATCGATTCTGGAACTGCGAAAAATACATTAGAATTATTATCTGAAAGCACAAAAGAAATTTAAATGACCGATATTTTAAAAAAAATTAAAGCTTACAAAATTGAGGAGGTTAAAGCAACCAAGCTAACAACCTCAGCCTACTCGTTGGAGCAGAAAGCTAAGAGGAATCCACTCCCTCTAGGTTTTGAAAATCGTTTAAGAGTAAAGCAAATAACCTCTTACGGTATTATTGCTGAGATTAAAAAAGCTTCCCCTTCCAAAGGTATAATCCGATATGATTTTAATGTAGGCCAGATTGCAAATGCTTATGAAAGTGGCGGAGCTGCCTGCTTGTCTGTTTTAACTGATTTTAATAGTTTTAAGGGAGAAAATCAATTTATAGCCGAAGCAAGAAAATCATCATCAATTCCAATCTTGCGTAAAGATTTTCTATATGATCCATATCAAGTACTTGAAACGAGAGCTTTAGGAGCGGATTGTATTTTAATAATCATGGCAATGGTGTCAGATCAACAAGCGGAAGAGTTAGAAGACTGTGCCATTTTTTGGGGAATGGACGTCTTGGTTGAAGTTCATAACGAAAAAGAACTTGAGCGAGCACTAAACCTAAAATCAAAATTAATTGGGGTGAATAATAGAAATCTTAAAACATTTAATATTAGATTAGAAACTACTGAAGAACTCGCGGTAAAAATTCCAAAAAACTACCTGATCGTCTCTGAGTCGGGTCTACTAAACAAAGGGGATCTAAATAGAATGGCAAAAGAAAATGTGCGGTCGTTCTTAATTGGAGAAAGTCTGATGCGACAAAACAATATCAATGCGGCAATTAAAGCTCTGCTTGATTAAAATAATGAAAAGTACATTAACACATTTCGATAAAACTGGTTCCGCACAAATGGTTGATGTTACTGATAAAGCAGAAACACATAGAATTGCAGTGGCAGCTTGTACAGTGAATCTATCTTCCCAATCAGTTCAACTAATCAAAGATGGTGACGCAAAAAAAGGTGATGTACTGGGGGTTGCTAGGTTGGCTGGAATAATAGCCGCTAAAAAAACGTCTGATATCATACCTCTCTGTCATCCCTTATCGTTATCAAAAATTAGTATAGAATTTATAATAAATGCTGATCATAATCATATTGAAATTCAAGCTACAGTGAAAACATCTGGGAAAACTGGAGTGGAAATGGAGGCTCTGACGGCCGTTTCTATCTCAGCTCTTACAATTTATGATATGTTAAAGTCTGTAGACAAATCTATCATTATAAAAGACACGCGCTTACTTTTCAAAGATGGTGGAAAATCAGGTACCTTCAAAAATACTGAAAACTTACTATGATTTCAACAAACATAGCTCTAAAACATTTGTTAAAGCTTTCAGAAGTAAAAAATACAGAAGTAGTACCACTCGAGGAATGCTCAAATAGGGTCTTAGCGAACAACCTGATAGCTTCACATAATCAACCTCCATTTGATTGCTCTGCAATGGATGGCTATGCCCTAAACATAGATGATAAAATTGCGGGTTATGTCCTAAGAATTATTGGCGAGTCTGCCGCGGGCAAAAATTATGCAGGAATGGTTAAATCAGGAGAAACAGTGCGAATTTTTACAGGAGCACCCATGCCTCTTGGTACAAACTGCGTTGTTATTCAGGAAGATATCATTCAAAAAAATAAGAATATAATATTGAAGGAGACTGTTGAAAAAAGTCATTTTGTCCGAACAAAAGGCCTAGACTTTCTTCAAGGGTATACCGTTCGGGCCCCACTCCTGATAAAGCCTTCAATGGTTTCGCTTATAGCGGCTATGAACTTTGATAAAGTAGAGGTCTACCAAAAACCCAAAATAGCAATTCTTGCAACTGGATCCGAATTAGTTCCACCAGGAAAAAAAGTGCCGCCAAATAAAATTGTGTCATCCAACACATATGGACTAGCCGCAATGTTGGAATCCTTTGGAGCCACTCCACATATTTTCCCTATAGCTAAAGATAGTATAAAAGATATCTCTCAAGCTATTGAAAGTGCTAAGAAATTTGATCTTACGTTAACAATAGGAGGGGCATCAGTTGGAGATTATGACTTAGTAATAAAGTCAGCGGAAGTACACAAAATAAAACTTGCGTTTCATGGAGTGGCTATGAAGCCCGGTAAACCCCTGTTTGCAGGAACCATCAACGAAAGACTGATAATAGGTCTACCAGGAAATCCCGTTTCAGCGTTAGTATGTTGTCAAATAATGGTTAAGCCAGTTATACAAAAAATGTTAGGTTTGAGAGTGACTTTTCCAAGCTTAAAAATTTTTGCACAATTAGGAACTGCACTAAGTGCAAATGGTAAAAGAGAACATTATCTTAGAGCAACATTACGACAAGAAAGTGGATTGAATATTGTAGATCCAATCCAAAACCAAGATAGCTCACTTCTAACTCAGCTTAGAAACTCAAATTCATTAATCAAGCGAGTGCCATTCGCTCCTGAGGCAGCGGCTGGGGAAATAGTGGAGGTTCTCCCCTTTTTTACAGAATTTAGTTGACATAAAATAAGAACATGTGTAGAACAAAGTATACTTTACTTTAGGGATGTTTCAAGATGCTCACAAAAAAACAACTCGTTTTACTGCAGTTTATTGATGATAATACAAGTAAGAGTGGTATCTCGCCATCATTTGATGAAATGAAAGAAGCCTTGAACCTTAAGTCAAAATCGGGAATTCACAGACTAATTGTAGCATTAGAGGAGCGCGGTTTCTTAAGAAGGTTACCCCACAGGGCTAGAGCATTAGAAGTGATTAAGAGAGTTAAACTACCAGCCACAGAGATTAAACCACTCGAAACAAGGGTAATACAGTTAAAAAATGTTCAAAAAGAGCGAAGCAAAGAAAATAGTTTACAAATACCGCTCTTAGGGAGGATAGCAGCTGGTGTGCCAATAGAGGCACTTCCAGATTTAGCCAATAATATCAATATCCCTCCACAGATGATGGGAAAAGGACAACACTTTGCTCTCGAAGTAAAAGGTGAGTCGATGATTGACGCTGGTATTAACCATGGTGATATTGTCGTAATTAAAGAGCAGAACCAAGCTCAAAATGGCGATATCGTGGTCGCACTTATTAATGAGCAGGAAGCGACTTTGAAACGACTTTACAAAAAAGGTCCAATTATTGAACTAAAACCAGCTAACTCTAGCTTTTTAACTCAGGAATATGAGGCCAGCGAGGTAACTATCCAAGGTCGACTAGTCGGATTGCTTCGAACATATTAAGTTAGTTAGTTAGTTAGTTAGTTAGTTAGTTAGTTAGTTAGTTAGTTAGTTAGTTAGTTAGTTAGTTAGTTAGTTAGTTAGTTAGTTAGTTAGTTATCAATCAAACAAATATAATGGGATTACTAATTCAATAAATGTTCAATTATTGAACATTTATTACTTTGTGTTATTCTAGTATTAAGAAAAAATTATACTACCTTCAATAACGCTCAAGAGACAAATATATGACCAAAACAATAATAACACGTTTTGCTCCCTCGCCTACTGGCTTTTTACATATAGGAGGAGCAAGAACAGCACTCTTTAACTGGTTATATGCAAAAAATAAAGGTGGTAAGTTCTTGCTTAGAATTGAAGACACTGATCTTGCTAGATCAACTAATGAAGCTACCTCAGCTATCTATAGAGGGCTTGAGTGGTTGAAGCTAGAGTGGGATGGGAAAGCAATAAGTCAGGCTAAAAACTTTGAAAGACATCAAGAAATCGCTGAGCATCTCATAAATAAAGGGTTAGCCTATCGATGCTATGCTACTCAACAAGAAATTGCAGATTACCAACAGATTGCCAAAGTAAAGGGTATTTCGACTGTTTATAAGTCTCCTTGGAGAGACGTAAACTCTCAATCGTTCGGAAAAAGGAATAGTGTAATTCGCCTTAAGTCGCCTGACACCGGCGTAATTCAGGTACATGATAAAGCAAAGGGAAGAGTTACATGGAAAAATAATACTCTTGATGACTTAGTTTTACTACGTCAAGACCAAACACCAACCTACATGCTTGCCGTGGTGGTGGACGACCACGATATGAACGTATCTCTGGTTATGAGGGGCGATGATCATTTAACCAATACAGCAAGACAAATTTTAATTTACAATGCAATGGAATGGGAAATTCCTGACTTTGCACACTTACCGCTAATAAATGGACCAGATGGAAGTAAACTGTCTAAGCGACATGGTGCAGTTGGAGTATCTGAGTACGAAAGAATGGGGTACCCCGCTGAAGCTCTCAATAACTATTTAACGCGGTTAGGATGGAGCCATGGTGATGAAGAATACTTTACAGAAAAGCAAGCAATAGAGTGGTTTACATTAGAAAACATTGGGAAAAGTCCAGCACGTTTTGATAAAAAGAAATTAGATAATATTTCAAAGCAACATATAATGGGAATGAGCCCTGAAAAATTAATTAAAAATATAAAAAGTTTTTCGATATCTCAAAAGAAAGCTGTGATAACCAAAAAGCATGAATTGACATTCAAAAACAATATCAAAATTCTTAGAGAAAGATCAAAAACCTACTCTGATATATATGATAATGCTCAATTTTTTGTAATGGAGCGGCCAATAGTCATTGATGAGATTGACGGCGAGCTTTTAACTGCATTAAGCCTTAAAATGCTTCAAAGATTGACTCTCAAGTTATCCGATGCTAATTGGAACCTCTTTAACTTGGAAGAAATACTAAGTACATTCGTATCAGACGAAGAAACTAAATTTCAGTTGGTAGCCCAGCCACTGCGGGTAGCATTGTTAGGAAAAAAGAGCTCACCAAACATTGCAGAAATAATGAATATACTTGGGCGGGAAGAAACATTAAATCGACTGTCTGATGTTTTCTGACTAAGAAAAAAAATAATAAATAGTGGTCATTTATATTTTGCGATTACAATATTTTAGGAATATCAACTCAAAGTAGAAATTAAAGTTAGTTAGAGGTAAAACCATAATGTTGAATAAATTATCCCCTGCAGTCCTAAAAATAGGTAATAAAAGCGTAGAGTTACCTGTTATTTCTGGTTCGGTAGGTCCCAATGTTATGGATATTCGTCAACTTTATGAGAAAACAGATACATTTACACTAGACCCAGGCTTTACATCTACCGCATCGTGTGAAAGTTCAATAACCTATATTGATGGAGATAAAGGTGAGCTACTATACAGAGGATATCCAATTGACCAACTTGCAAACAAATCAAGCTTTATAGAGGTTTGCTACCTACTGTTATATGGGGAACTCCCATCTAAGTCTGAACTAGATGATTTTAATAATCGAGTATCACGGCATACAATGCTTCACGAGCAAATCCGCTACTTCTACAGAGGTTTTCGGCGGGACGCACACCCAATGTCAATAATTTGTGGCGTTCAGGGAGCTATGTCATCATTTTACCATGACAGTACAGATATAAATGATCCATGGCAAAGAGAAGTAGCCTCGATAAGAATGATAGCAAAACTGCCTACGATTGCTGCCTGGGCTTATAAATACTCTTTGGGACAACCCTTTGTGTACCCTAAAAATAATTTGAGTTATGCAGAAAATTTTCTTCAAATGTGCTTTGCGGTACCTGCCGAACCCTATGTTGCGGACGCTATTCTTGTAAAAGCAATGGATCGAATTTTTACTTTGCATGCTGACCATGAACAAAACGCATCCACCTCAACCGTTAGATTAGCGGGCTCATCAGGAGCCAACCCATTTGCATGTATTGCAGCTGGGATAGCTTGCTTATGGGGACCAGCTCATGGTGGTGCTAATGAAGCCTGTCTAAATATGTTGCGTGAAATTGGTACAATAGATAAAATTCCAGAATTTATAAAAAGAGCAAAAGATAAAAACGATCCGTTTCGTCTGATGGGCTTTGGTCACAGAGTTTATAAAAACTTTGATCCAAGGGCTAAGGTAATGAAAGAAAGTGCAGATGAAGTGCTAGAATTAATGGGAATTGAAAACAACCCAACTTTGCAAGTTGCTAAAGAATTAGAACGAATAGCACTTAAAGATCAATACTTTATTGAAAAAAAGCTCTATCCAAATGTTGATTTTTATTCAGGTATAATTTTAGATGCCATGGGTTTTCCTACTTCAATGTTTACACCGATTTTTGCTTTAGCACGCACAGTAGGATGGATTTCTCAATGGAAAGAGATGATATCGGATCCAGCTAACAAAATTGGTAGACCCCGTCAGCTTTACACTGGAAGTCCTTACCGCGACTATGTAGATTTCGAAAACCGCTAACGAACGGTTACGAAATATTAGAGCCTTATTTGTCTAAAAATCTTAAAATTGACCTTGCAGCCCTAATTTTTGGGTCTAAATCATTTGCTCCTAATGCGTTCATTGCAAACTTCACATAGTCTCGCTGGCGATCAGCTTGAGTGCTATCGGTCAACAAGTAGATTAAAGATGTAGCAATATTTTGATAGTTACATTTAGAAAATAATAATTCAGGAATTGCTGCCTGATTTGTAAGGATATTTATTAAGGTAGCACTCTTTAATTTTACAAAGTTTTTTAGTAAAATCTCAGTCATAAATGACGCTCGATAACCAACCAAAAGAGGTGCACCCATTCGAGCTATTTCGAGTGTTATTGTTCCTGAAGTTGCTAAGGCTGCTAAAGACGTACTAAAAAGCATACGCTTTCTTTCCTCGAATTTCATTGGGTCATCTTTTTCGTATAATTGTATTACCGGAACATTAGAAAATTTTAGATAACTTTTAACAAGTTCACAGACATTTGGGGGTGAAGCTATTATAAAAACAAGGTTTGGAAATTTTTTTGCAACAGATTCAAGGGATTTTAGGTAAATTGGCATCATCTTAACAATCTCAGTACGTCTTGACCCTGGTAAAATTGAAACGATTGGAGTTTCCCTTTCAATACCCAGCGAACTCCGGAATAAACGAATTTCTTGATTAGATGGAATATCCTCTGACACTATTGGGTGACCTACAAAGTCACAAGTCATTCCAGCAGCCTCCATAAATGGAGGCTCAAAGGGTAGAATTGCTAAAACATGGTCTAAAAACTTTCCCATTGTTCTTGCTCGATATCCTCTCCATGCCCACACACTTGGAGCAACATAGTGTATAGTTTTAACAGTTGGCCATTTTTGTTTAATTTTTTTGGCAATCCTTAGTGAAAAATCTGGACTATCGATAGTTATAATTAGGTCTGGTTTCCATACCAGAGCGTATTTGACCATCCGATTAATTACGCTTAAAATTTTTGGTAACTTTGGTATTATTTCAAAGAAGCCCATGACTGACAACTCATTAAAATTAAATAAAGTTGTTACCCCTCTACTTCTCATTAAAGGACCACCAATCCCTTGAAAGACCAACTGTCCTTTTCCTTTTAGTTCACTATTTAAGCCATCTATAAGGTTGGCCCCCAATTTATCACCAGAGGGTTCTGTTGCAATAATTAAAATTTTTAATTTCATGAACTATTTCACTTCTTTGACCAGATAAAAATTCCTAAATCATTTGCAAGCTTTATGACTTTCGGTGGATCCAGCACGATGACTTCAGCGTGCTTAATAACAATACCATTTAAACCTGCTTTTTTCACGCCCTTAACCGTATTTACCCCAATAACTGGTTGATCAATGAATAAATTCTGACCATTCTTTGGTGACTTGTACAATAAACCACCAGAAAAAAAAGAGGGTTGATCTTTTTTTAACATCCAAAGATACCTCAGCATTGCATCAGTGCCCGGAGAAGTCTCAAAAGCAAGGCAAGCTCCTCCTGAAACAACTACACTTTGACCTAAGTCTGCAGAAGACATGAGAGTTAATATCTGCACAGACTTCTCAGCATCATTCATATCAGATTTGTTAGGCTTGCGTTTTGTTAAAAACTCTTTTTTTGGAAACATGTTTGGCACTAGATCAGATATATTTAAAGGTATCAGATGTTTGTTCTCAAATAATTTTAATATCGAACGAAATATTGCTTCGTCCCCCAATGCAAAGCTTTTGATGATTGGTTCAAGAATTAAACGAGATTCAGCATTGATATGTTCAACGTTGATTTCTGGTCTTGGAACATAGCCACAACAAACAACCGCATTGACATTGCGCAAACTAAGTTCTGAAAATAGATCTGAAATTCTTTCAAATTCTGCATCAATTATATTTTCATTAATAGAAATATTTAATGGAACTCTCGCAAACCTAACTATAACAAAATCAATTCCTAGTTCTTTAATACTTTTAATAACTTCGATAGGAAGATCCCCACCACCAGCAATAATCGCAACTTTTTTATTTTTAATGATCTCTGTACTCATAAAAACTTTTTACATCATAGCTTAGGCGTTAAAAAAGATCGGGTACTATCTGATAGGATAAATTTTACTATTCTTTCTTCATATTCATTAGAGACACCGGCTAACAATATCAACTCCGCTTGGGTTTTTAGATTTTTATTTGAATTAAAGAGCTCATTATAAAACTTTCGGATACTATTAATAGTTTTAGATGAGACCCTTCTTCTCTTTAATCCAATTAAATTTAAACCAGATAGCCTTGGGCGTTCTCCTACCACTGTTGTAAATGGTATAATGTCGTTAGTTATCATAGACAGAGCCCCTATCATTGAACCCTCTCCAACTCGACAAAACTGATGTACTCCAGACAAACCGCCAATAGTTACATTATTTCCAATTGTGACGTGCCCAGCTATTGCGCTATTGTTAGCAACCACCACAAAATCACCTATTAAACTATCATGGCCTACATGGCTTCCAAGCATAAACAGACAGTCATCACCAATCCGAGTGACTCCACCTCCACCTTTAGTTCCAGGATTGATGGACACACTTTCTCTAATCTTATTACGCTTACCAATAATAAGATTACTCTTTTCACCTCGATACTTAAGGTCTTGGGGTTGATGACCAATGGACGCAAACGGCCATATGACAGTATCATCGCCAATAATAGTATTTCCAGTGACGACAACATGACTATGTAACTTGACGCGATTTCCTAATCTGACATTACTACCAACAAGACAAAAAGGTCCAATATCGCAATCAGAACCAGTGCTGGCTCCTTTTTCGACTAATGCGGTTTCATGTATAAAATCTTTTTTCAAGGCTGACATTATGGGTCACTATCTAAGTTTGGATCGACCATCATTGCTGTAAAATCAGATTCAGCGACAATTTCGTCAAAAACAAGGGCTTCACCGTGAAACTTCCAGACGTTTCTTCGGCTTTGGTTGACTTTTACTAAGAGATTTAGTGTATCTCCAGGTTTTACAAGCTTTCGAAACTTAGTATTATTCATTGACATGAAATATACCAACAGATCGCCATTTATCATTTTTAAAGTTTTAGCTACTAAAATTGCTGCCGTTTGGGCAAGAGACTCAATAATTAAAACTCCTGGCATTATTGGCTCTTTTGGAAAATGACCTTGAAAGAATGGCTCATTAATTGTTACGTTCTTTACCCCTCTAGCCGACTCCCCTAACTTTAAATCAACGACATAATCTACAAGTAAGAATGGATACCTATGAGGTATAAGCCTCTTTATTTCATTAATATTAATTTTCTGATCAGAGCCGTTTGCATTATCTGATACCATCATCAAAACCCCATGTTAATTAACTAGTATTATTTTATCTAATATACGAGGGTTACTGAGAAATTCCTCATCCAACCTCTTAATTATAATATCTGTTACATCAATGTTTTGATCATAGATCAAACCTCTATTGATTGTATCAATCACCACTGATGCCTCATACTGTGCCATTAGTTCTCGAACAATCGGCAAAACAATTTGTACAAACTTTTTTCTCCACCGTATAAAATCTTGTTGTAGTTTTTTATCTTTATTCGTTCTGAATTTGCGCATTTTTTCAACCTTAGAATCAAATTCATCCGCTAAAACTTGAAAGTCCTCTGGCGTAACAATTAAACGTTGATCAGTTAACTTTTGTTCCTCCAAAATAAAATCTTGCTCCACCTTACTTGCTTCAGAAAATAAAAGAGCTTGCTTTTCTTCAAACGCTTTTAATAGTGCTCTACCTGCAACTGACTTTTTAAAGAGGTCATCTTGAGACAAAACAAGGACAGAACTTTTATTAATAACTCTGTTTTGACCCACAGCACTCGATGACAATGAGCTTAATAAAACCGTAAATATAAGAACAAAAATTTTACAAAAGCCCATTTTATAAATGACCTCCCCCTAAAACCGAGTAGCTAAATTTAAACTAAAAGTTTCGGTTACATCCACTCCCTCAATATAATCGATTGGTTTAGACCAATTAAATTGCAGTGGACCTATGGGCGTGCTCCAATATAATGAAACCCCAGCACTACTTCTAAAGACCCTATCCGAATATAAAACTGATTGCCCTACCTCTGCGTCAGTTTCTAAAGACCAAAGTGATCCAACTTCAGAAAAAACTCCTCCGTACAACCCTAACTCTTCTGGGAGACCTAACGGAAAATTTGCTTCTAATCTTCCCATCATATATTTCTCCCCACCTATCGCATCTCCAGATACGTCCCTTGGACCCATCTCTCCAAATTGAAATCCACGAAAATTTCTTCCACCCAATTTGAATCTATCCGTTACTCGCGAGAAACCGTTAAAGCTATCTAAGCTTCCACCTTCTAACTCAGCCGATAATATGACTTTATCATTTAGAATTCCCTGATACAGCTTGCTTCGAATAGAGCTTTTCAGCAATCCTGTATTCCCCCCCAACCCAGAAAGAGCACTGGAAACCCTTACAATATAGCCCCCAGTTGGTTCGATAATTGAATTACGTTGGTCGAAAATAAGCGTCGAGCTAATTGAGGAATCAACATATGATCCATCGTCACCACGCAAAACAACAGATTCACTATTCTTTGAGTTTATTTCTAAGCTTTCAATTTTGTAGGACACACTCATTTTGGAATTTGGTCCCACACGGAACCCTAGCGAAGGGCTTAATGAAATTGAGTTAGAGGTATATGTTGACTCAGATGGATCAGCCTTTTTCACACTAATATTTACTCCGACTGATACATTTCGGTTTAAAAAAGCTGGTTCCGTAAAACCAAAATTTAATGATTGAGAGCTTTTTGCCGCAGAAAGATTTACGTTAAGCTTTTGGCCCTTACCAAGAAGATTCTTTTCAGCCAACGATAGTGATCCAGTGAGACTTGTGTCAGTTGAATATCCAACACCAAAATTTAATGAACCTGTGGGAGCTTCAGATACGTCGACAATCACAATAGCCTTTTCCACAGATCCACCAGGCAGCACCGAAATATCAACTTTCTCAAAGAACCCGGTAGCTCTCAATTCCTCTTCTGTTTTACGAAGCATCAGAGGATTAAATGAATCACCCTCTACAATATCAAATTCCCGACGAATTACTCTATCAAGAGTTTGATTATTTCCTCTAATCTCAATTCTCTCAACAAAAAGCTTTTGCTTGTCTTCAAGAAAAAGACTGAGATTGACTGTTTCTAAGCCTAATACTTTTTTTACAACTAAACTAATTTTGGTAAAAGGTAACCCTGAAGAAATAACTTTATTCTCAATTTTCTTTACCAATTCAGTCACTTGCTTTTTATCATAAACTTCCCCTCGACCAATTGTGAACAAACTCTTGTATCGTTCCGTATCTAGCCCCAAACCGTTAAAATCGATATTAACTTTTCCTATACGATATTGAGGACCCTCAAATATTTTATAGGATAAGGTCACAGTACTTTTGTCCGACGACAGAACGCCTACGGATGATGTTATACGTACATCGATAAAGCCATTAGACTTATAGAAATTCTCCAGCGCAATCTGATCTTTAACAATCATAGTTTCAGAAAAGTTATCAGAGTCAGTTATAAAAGAAAAAAGTCCCTTTTTATTAGACGGAATCACGTCTAATAATTTTTCATCAGAAAACACTCTATTGCCAACAAATATTATCTCTTCAACCTCAAGCAAATCACCCTCTTCTATAACAAAAATTAATTTAGTTGATTTGTCATCATTATAAATTAATTGAGGCCTTACAACTGCATTAAACCTACCTACACTCTTATAGTAAGACACCATATTATTTACGTCAGCAAGAACAGTCTCTTTTGAATAAGCGTTGTTCGACTTAGATTTAACCAATTTTATAAGGTTTTCTTCGTCAACTATTTTATTACCCTCAAAAAAAATATCAGAAATTAAGGCATTTTCAACAACAGTAATTAGAAGGTATTCTCTCTCAATATCAATTTTAACCTCTGAAAACAAACCACTCTTTGAAAGTTTCTTGATTGCCCTATTAATTGAATTTGAGGAAATAGTAAAATCTTCATAAAAGCCCGAAATGACTCTTATTGTTTCTTCTGAAACTCTATTATTTCCCAGTACTTTAATCTTTTCCACGTTCGCATTTAAAACAAAAGACGAAAAGAGAAAGATTACCATAGCAAATATTAAAATATTTAATTTATCAAATATCATCAATTTCGCTTTCATACTAACAATCCTTTTTCTCACATTTATCGCCACACATTTACTTGCTAACGCAGTATATCATTAAATGTAGCAAACACCATAAGTGCCAATAGCATAGTTAATCCCGCCGCCATAAGAAATTTAATTATTCGATCTGCCGGTGCCTTTTTAAAAATACCCTCGTACAAAAAAAGCATCAGATGACCTCCATCTAAAACAGGAATCGGGAACAAATTAACCAGACCGATACCAGCTGAAATCGCAGCCAATAAAGAAAAAAAGGGCATAAAACCCTCTGATGCTGTATAGGATAGAGCCTTAGCAACCCCAATAGGCCCACTTAGGTGTTTTGGACTTATAGTCTGATCGATCATCCGCGCTAAACCTGTAAGTGATGTTTTTATGACATAAAACGTCATACGAACACCCGTCCAAACAGATTCCAATAGATGTGGCTTGACCATCGCAGGGGAGAAAAGAGCACCTCCACGAACTCCAATTCGCATTTGTTCAATTAAATTTCCATCGACTGTTTCGGTAGGTCGCATTTCAGGGGTAAGATCAGTCAAAATTATCTTGTCATTTCTCCAAATTTTCAGAGTTATAGGTTTACCATTGGTAGAACCGATTATGAATTTTAAGTCTTCAAATGAGGATATCGTCTGTTCATCAGCTTCCAGGAAAACATCTCCTACTTTCAACCCAGCTTTCATCGCAGGCGAAAACATTTCAACGTCAAATACAATCGGTTGAAATATATGTGGTATTGTCAATTTCAAAACCTGACCGTCTCTTAAAATACTCAGTCTTATATCAGACATTTGATCTAAAGTTGCTATCAGATCATAAACTTGCCGAAAACTCTCAACAGGCGTATCCTCCACCGTTATAATTCTATCCCCTGGCATTAAAGTAATAGCCTTTCCCGGTAGATCAGCAACATCACCAACGATCGGTTCTGTAGTCATTACACCCGTCATACCAGAAATAAACGTGAAAATTATTGCAGACATAAAAAAATTTGCCACTGGGCCAGCTAAAACTGTCATTGTACGGCAAATTAAAGAAGCGGACTCAAAGCTACCACTTATACTAAGATTGTGACTTTCCAAATTACCGCTCCTGTCCATTTTGACCGAAGAGTCTGACCTATCATTTTCTGTAACAAACTTAACAAAACCCCCAAGCGGTATTAAACATAGTGTCCACTCAGTATTGTGCTTATCCGTAAAAGAAAAGAGCTTAGGACCGAAGCCAATGCTAAAAGTAGTGGCACCGATTCCGCAACAACGACCAATGAAATAGTGACCTAGTTCATGCACAAATACCACTGAAATAAAGGCAACTACCGCCAAAAATATAGGAACACCGAAAATCATCAATTTACACCTTTTTCATTTCCTCAACTTAAATTTATACCTTCACATATACGCCTTGCTAAAAGGTCAGCGTAAATAACACTATCTAAATCTTTAGTATCATTTCCTTCAAGTTCTGCAATTTCATTACAATCCAGCACTGCTTGCACTAATGCGGTCATTTGAAGAAATTTAATTTCCCCAGAAATAAACTTATCTAACGCTATCTCTTTCGCCGCATTTAAAACCGCACCAAATAGCGGCCCTCGACTTACTGAATCATACGCCAATTTCAAAGCTGGAAACTTTACATGATCTACCTTTGCAAAATTGAGTGAACCAATTGTCGCTAAATCAAGGTTATGTACCGGTAAAGGACGCCTTCTAGGATGATTAAGAGAATACCCAATTGCACCCCTCATATCAGGACTTCCTAATTGGGCAATTATACTACCATCTTTATATTGAACCATTGAGTGAACAATAGACTCAGGGTGAACCAGAACCTCAATATCATCAATAGCCAAGTTAAAAAGATATTTCGCTTCAATAACTTCAAGGGCTTTATTAAACATCGTAGCACTATCAATTGATATTCTAGTCCCCATACTCCAGTTAGGGTGCGTGATAGCTTGCTGAAGGGTGGCTGTCCTCATTTCACTTACCGACCATTTGCGAAATGGTCCTCCACTAGCAGTCAGAATTACTTTATCCACCGACTCAGAAGTCTCATTTTGTAAACATTGGAAAATAGCACTGTGCTCACTATCTACTGGTAAAAGGGTACTACCGTTATCCTTGACACATCGGATAAGTAAATCACCTGCACACACAAGAGATTCTTTATTTGCTAGAGCTAAAACTGTTCCTGACTTAGCACTAGCTAAACTAGGTCTAAGTCCAGCAAACCCAACAATTGCATTTATTGTCCAATCAACCTTTATTTCTGCAACCTGAATTAAACTGTCTATCCCAGCTAGTGGCACAACTTTAGTTCCCAAGAGAGCATCTTTTAGTTCACGGTACTTGTTTGGGTTAACAATAACTGCATATTTAGCATCATAAGCAATACAATTTTGGGCAAGGAGCTCAACGTTACTATGGGAGGTCAAAGCATTTATCTGAAAATTTTCTACTGAAGACTGGAAATTAATAACATCTAAAGTTGATTGGCCTATCGAACCGGTTACTCCAAATATATTTAAAGTTCTCAACTAATTAGCTCCTAATACTCAATTAAAGAACATGATACCAAAATAGATAGGTACCGCTGCTAAAACTCCGTCTAAGCGATCAAAAAGGCCACCATGTCCTGGTAGAAGAAAACCACTATCTTTCACTTCAAAACGCCTTTTCAAAAAACTCTCAAAAAAATCTCCAGCCTGAGCTGCAATACCCAAAAAAAGTGCACAGAAAATCATTTCAATAATCGTATATTCAAAGATGGGGTTTACTGCGATACAAACAAAAACAGCGAGAAATAACCCCCCAAAGCTACCAGCCCAGGTCTTATTTGGACTAATCAATCGATAAATCTTTGCTCCCCCCAAAATACGACCAAAAAAATACCCCCCAATATCTGACGCTGCTACCACACCTATAACAAGGAACAAATGGTAGAAGGACGGAACGTCGCTTTCTGCATGAAGCAACTCCTGACACATCAACACAGAAAGTCCAATATAGAGAATACAAAAAAACTTAAGCCACCTACCTTCGCCAAAAATTATACTCATATTGGCGATAATCAACAGTGCAACTAATGGATAAAAATTATAATATTGTAAAAGAGGTACAAAAAAGCTCAGTCCTGGAATAAAAAACCTTATATTAATTATTGTTAACCGCCCACAATTAAAAATATTAAAAACTTCCCACACCAAAACGGAAAGACAGACCGAGAAGAATAACGCGCACACTAGTCCACCTAACATTATAGAAACAACAGCCACTGATCCAAAAATCAATGCTGAAAAAAATCGAGCGGGAAGATCGTGGAAGTTTTTACTCACTTTCAACATATTTACTCAAATTTGCATTATCTCAGATTGTTTTTCACTAAGCGTTTTATCAATGGTTACTATAGTAGAATCTGTGAGGTCTTGAATTTCATGAGACCAAATTTTTGCATCATCATCAGACATACCATCAATTTTTAATCGTTTGATTTTATCCATTCCATCTCTTCTAACATTTCTTACTGCTATTCTTGCCTGCTCGGCATAATTGCCAGCTAATTTTGATAGTTCTTTTCTTCTCTCTTCATTTAACTCAGGAATAGGTAACCGCAAAATCGAACCGTCAGTGACAGGGTTTATACCTAAACCAGAGGAAATTATTGCCTTTTCTACCAAGTTGACATTTGTTCTATCCCAAACATTCACAGTTACCATTCTGGGCTCCGGCACATTAATTGTTGCACATTGATTTATAGGCATATTACTACCGTAGATTTCAACAAAAATTGAATCCAACATAGAACTCGAAGCCCTTCCTGTTCTTAAAGAGTGAAAATCAGTTTTTAGTGAAGCCAGTGCTCCAGTCATTCTTTTCTGCAAATCATCTAAATCAAAATCCAAATGTTCCAAAAGACTTCTCCTTCGATATTATGATTCTACTATTGTAAAACGACCTTTACCTTGGATAATGCCTAATAAACCATTAGGTTCCAATAAAGAAAAAATTATAATTGGTAGTTTATTATCCCGAGCTAAAGCAATAGCGGACGCATCCATAACTTTAAGATTCTTTTGAAGAATTGTATCGTAAGATATAATATCAAAATGTTTTGCATTAGGGTTAATTTTTGGATCACTATCATACACCCCATCTACCTGAGTACCTTTAAAGATAGCTTCACATTTCATTTCAGTAGCCCTTAAGGTGGCAGCAGTATCAGTAGTGAAATATGGATTTCCAGTTCCAGCCGCAAATATAACCACACGCTTTTTTTCTAAATGCCGCACGGCCCGTCTTCTAATGTAAGGTTCACAAATTTGATCCATAGGTATTGCGGAAATAACACGGGTAAACACGCTCAACTCCTCCAATGCAGATTGCATCGCCAAAGCATTCATTACGGTAGCAAGCATACCCATATAATCTGCCGTCGTTCTCTCCATACCTTGAGCACTACCCTGCAATCCTCTAAAAATATTGCCACCTCCTATGACCAAACAGACCTGCACACCTAATTGGTGGACCTCTTTAATTTCATTAGCAATTCTCTCTACAGTCGGTGGATGGAGACCATAACCGTTTGAGCCCATCAGAGCTTCACCAGAAATCTTCATAAGCACCCGTGAATAGCTTTGTTTAAATATTTTATTACTAGTCACCATAATTTCTTACTCCTTAGCAAGTATTGAATATCTCAAGACTTTAAAATACTCACTTCAATTATCTGTAAAAATATTAAGTACAAAAAAAGCCACCAAAAAATTTGGCAGCTTTATTAATTATTACAAATCCCACTTCTCACCCATTTATTGTCTTTTCAACTTCAGCTGCGAAGTCTTCTTCTTTTTTGTCGATACCTTCACCTACCTCTAGCCTCACAAAGTCTAGGACTTCCACACCAGCGGATTCTGCCGCCTGCCGAACGGTAATATCAGGATTCATTACAAATTTTTGATTCAAAAGCGTAACCTCTTCAAAATACTTTTTCATTCTTCCTTTGATTATATTCTCAATAATATTTTCTGGCTTTCCCGATTCCTTAGCTTGTTCGGAGAATATTGATTTTTCGCGCTCGATCAGCTCAATATTGAGATCATTCTCAGACAACGACGCTGGGTTAGTAGCTGCTATGTGCATTGCAATTTGTCGACCTAATTCGGTTTCATTTTTTGATAACGAAACCAAAACCCCAATTTTACCCATTTGATCTGCCGCACTATTATGCACATATGAAAAAATATTAGTGCCTTTGAGCTTTTCCAGTCTCCGAACATTCATATTTTCACCAATAGTAGCAATCTTCTCAGAAACTAAAGTTTTTACAACCTTCCCATCAATTTTTGCAGCTATCAATTCATCGATTGTTTCACAATGCATCGCCACGCCAGCGACTGCACTAACTAAGTCCTGAAATTCACTATTTTTAGCTACAAAATCTGTTTCTGAATTAACTTCCACAGCTACCGCCCCGGTTTCATTAACATTCACGCAAACTAGACCTTCGGCTGCTGTTCGTTCTGATTTTTTTGCGGCCTTGGCTAGTCCTTTTGTTCTCAGCCAGTCTACAGCAGATTCCATATCTCCTTTTGCCTCTATTAATGCTTTTTTCGCATCCATCATACCTGCACCTGATGCATCCCTAAGTTGTTTTACCATTGCCGCAGTTACAGCCATTGACGCCTCCAATCATAAAAGTACAAAGTTATTACCCGCAATCAAATAACCTCTTTTTGTCATAAATTCATTTAAACAATTTGCTAACGCTTTAACTAGCCGTCATCAGTAGGATCATCAGGTGATTTTAAATTGTCCGTCATCATATTTTTATTTTCCAGTGTTTCAGTCGGTTTTGGTATATTATCACTCCCCTTACTATCCACCGCAAGGTTAACATCTGTTACTTCCGCAGCTGACAGCTCCACTTTTTCACCTAAGTCAACGCCCGCAGCACCTAATTGGGATTCCATCCCATCTAAAGCTGCCCGGGCAATCAAATCACAGTAAAGTGCAACGGAACGCGCAGCGTCATCATTACCAGGAATCGGAAAGTCTATTCCGTCAGGGTTTGAGTTAGTATCAATGATCGCTACAACTGGAATTCCTAATTTCTGTGCTTCTTTAATTGCTAAAGATTCTTTATTCGTGTCAATGACAAACACAAGATCCGGAGTCCCACCCATATCTCTTATTCCGCCTAAAGAAGCTTGTAATTTTCCTTGTTCTCGCTCTATATTAAGCCGTTCTTTTTTTGTAATACCGTCTGTATTTCCTTCAAGCTGTTCGTCAATTTTCTTTAGCCGAGATATCGAGTTAGAAACCGTCTTCCAATTGGTTAGAGTTCCTCCAAGCCACCGATGGTTCATATAGTATTGAGCACTTTTTTCGGCAGCCTCAGAAATTGCTCTCTGGGCTTGACGCTTAGTACCAACAAACAAAATTATCCCGCCTTTTGCTACTGTCTGAGTCACCATTTGTAATGCTGCATCTAACAGCGGCACAGTTTGAGTCAAATCCAAAATATGAATCCCGTTCCTGGCTCCAT
>JGI20156J14371_10001073_pt1 | contig 22778 bp, 19 predicted proteins | sample COG_06_FD_14371 | JGI IMG/M metagenome (IMG submission 14371)
AAAAATGAAACAGACTCTTTGCCATCAATTATTCTATGATCGTATGACAAAGCTAAATACATTATTGGTCTGATTTTAATTTCTCCTTCAACAACAACAGGTCTTTCGACAATATTATGCATCCCAAGCACACCAGATTGTGGAAGGTTAAGAATTGGAGTTGATAACATTGATCCATAAACTCCACCATTGCTTATTGTGAACGTTCCACCTTGAAGATCTTCAATAGTTAATTTTCCATCCCTTGCTTTTTCTGAAATGTTTTTAATATTCTTTTCAATATCAGCAAATGACAATTCATCTGCATCCCTTAAAACTGGTACAACTAAACCTTTTTCTGTTCCAACTGCAAAGCTAAGATTATAATAATTTTTATAAATTATTTCATCGCCATCTATTTCTGCATTTACTGCTGGGAAATTTTTCAACGCAACAACACAAGCTTTAACAAAGAAAGACATGAAGCCTAATTTTATTCCATAGCGACTTTGGAAATCTTGCTGATTTTCTTTTCTCATTTCCATTATGTTAGTCATATCAACTTCGTTAAAAGTTGTTAATAAAGCAGCATTTTCTTGGGCTTGTTTTAGTCTCTTAGCTATTGTTTGTCTTAGTCTGGTCATTTTAATTCTTTCTTCTTGACCATACTGAACTTTTCTTTCTGAAGGTTGCGGATTAGCCCCCATTAAACTAATGAGATCACCTTTTAAAACTCTACCGTCTTTTCCAGATCCTTTAACAGAATTAATATCTATTTTATTTTCAACGACAATTTTTCTAACTGCTGGAGAAAGTGTTTTATTTTCTATTTTTGGCTTATTTAAATCTTCATCTTTAACTTCATCAGTTAGAATTAATGGTTTTTCCTCTTGTGTTTCTTTATTAACTTCAGCTTTTTCCTCAAAAATTTTTGGTTCTTGTTTAGATGTATCTAATTTAATTATATTATTTTCCCCAGAAACTGATTCATTGTTTTCTTGTTTTGTATCTTGAGTTGAACTACCAGCTCCTTTTTCAGAAACAGAGCCTAGGAGAGCACCAACCTCAACAACTGCACCATCTTTTGATGTTATTTCAGATAAAACACCGTTAATTGGTGATGGAACCTCTAAATTAACTTTATCTGTTTCAAGCTCTACAATTGGCTCATCTGCCTCAACTGTATCACCTATATTTTTAAGCCATTTAGCAACTGTTGCTTCGGTAATACTTTCACCAAGAACTGGGACTATAATTTTTTCACTCATTACTAATTATTCAAAAACCTTATTAATTATTTCTTGCTGTTGAGAATTATGCCTTTTTGCATATCCTGTTGCGGGAGATGCATCTGGGCTTCTTCCTATATAAGAAATTTTGTTATTATTAGCCTTTAAAGTATCTAATGTCCATTGGATATAATCTCTTACAGAGAACCAGGCACCCATATTTTTTGGTTCTTCCTGACACCAGAAAAATTTAGCATTTTTAGCGTATGGCTTTAGTTCTTTTACAAGAGTTTTTGCAGGGAAAGGGTAAAGCTGCTCTATTCTAAATAATACTACATCGTCTTTTTTTAATTTTTCTCTAGCATCCAACAAGTCAAAATAAACTTTTCCAGAACAAAGTATTACTTTTTTAATATCTGAACTTTCTTTTAACTTTATAAAGTCTTTTGATTTTGGATCTATTGCATGATCCCACAATATTCTATGAAATGAATTTTCTTTGCTAAAATCATCTAAATTAGAAACACAATACTTATTTCTAAGTAAAGATTTTGGTGTCATGATAATTAATGGTTTTCTAAAATCTCTAAGCATTTGTCGTCTAAGAGCATGGAAATAATTTGCAGGTGTTGTGCAATTCATCACTTGCATATTATCGTTTGAACATAATTGTAGAAATCGCTCTAATCTAGCTGATGAGTGCTCTGGTCCTTGCCCTTCATAACCGTGGGGCAATAACATTACTAACCCGGAAGCTCTTCGCCATTTTCTTTCACCTGATGCTATAAATTGATCAATTACAACTTGAGCACCATTTGCAAAATCACCGAACTGAGCCTCCCAAAGTGTTAATGTATTTGGTTCAACTAAACTATAACCATACTCAAAACCTAAAACAGCTAATTCAGACAAAAAACTATCCACTACTTCAAATTGTTTTTGATTATTTGAAATATTATTTAAAGGAACATATCGACTATTATCTTTTTGATTTCTTAATACAGAATGTCTTTGACTAAATGTTCCTCTGCCCGAGTCTTGACCAACCAATCTTACTGGATAACCTTCTTCCAATAGAGAGCCAAACGCTAAAGATTCTGCAGTTGACCAATCTATGTTAGAACCATTTTTTACAGCTTCTTTTCTATTATTTAATATTTTAACAATTGTCTTATGTAGATTTAGTTCATCTGATGAAGAATTAATTTTTTCAGAAATTGTTAAAAGTTTTTTTGTATCTGCACCAGTTACACCTCGTTTATCTTTACCTTTCTCAGGTTTATAAGCAGACCATGTTCCTTCAAACCATTCGATTTGTGGTTTATAATCTTTTGCATTTTTAAACTGATCATCTAGTAAATCCTTAAATTTTTTAATTGAAGTGTCTAAAAATTCACTCGAAATTTTTTTTTCTTCTATTAAATTTTTTCCATAGACTTTAACTGTTGATGGATGAGATCTTATTTTTTCATACATTAGTGGTTGAGTAAATGATGGCTCGTCTCCTTCATTATGACCAAATCTTCTGTAACAAATTAAATCTATAACTACATCTCTATTGAACTTAAGTCTAAACTCGGTTGCTATTCTAGCCGCATAAACAACTGCTTCTGGATCATCTCCGTTAGCGTGTATAATTGGTGCATCAACCATCTTAGCAACATCAGATGGATAAGGAGATGAACGTGCAAATCTTGGACTGGTTGTAAATCCAATTTGATTATTAACTATAATATGAATTGTTCCGCCAGTGTTATGCCCTGGTAGTCCAGACATAGCAAAACATTCAGCTACTACACCTTGTCCAGCAAACGCAGCATCACCATGTATCAATATAGGTATAACTTTATTTCTTTCTTTGTCTTTATGAAAAAATTGTTTTGCTCTAGTTTGACCAAGCACAACTGGATTAACCGCTTCCAAGTGAGATGGATTATCTGTTAAACTTACATGTACTGAATTACCATCAAATTCTCTATTTGATGAAGCTCCTAAATGATACTTTACATCACCAGCACCATCTTCTGTTGATGAGCCAAATTCCCCTGCAAATTCATTAAATATTCTCTTGTATGACTTTTGCAATACATTTGCTAAAACATTTAATCTTCCTCTATGTGACATTCCAATCTTAACTTCTTTAACTTGAAATTGGCCACTAATTTTTATTATCTGCTCTAAAGCTGGAATTAAACTTTCACCACCATCTAATCCAAACCTTTTTGTTCCAACATATTTCTTATGAAGAAATTTCTCAAAACCTTCTGCTTGAATTAATTTATTTAAAATTGCTTCTTTACCGTTTTGAGTAAAATTCATGTTATCTTGAGATTTTTCTATTCTATCTCTAAACCATTTTCTTTCAGTTGGATTAGAAATATGCATGTATTCATATCCTATTGGTCCACAATAAGTTTTTTTTAAAAATGCTAGTATCTCTTTAATATTTGAATTTTGTTTATTGATTACTCCACCTAAATAAATATTTTTTAGATAATCAGTTTTTTTAAAACCAAAAGACTCTGGGTGAAGCTCATCTAGATAATCTGACTTTAATAACTCTAAAGGATCTAATTTTGCAATAAGGTGTCCTCTTTGTCTATATGATCTAATCATTGAAACAGCTTTTATTGAGTCTTCATTAGATCTAAATGAACTAATTTGATTTGTAGAAATCTGTGAATTTATATTTAAAGAGTTTGTTTCTTCTTGATCAATTTTTTTTTGAAGTTCATCTATATTAATTTTGTTTTTTTTAGGCCCCCATGAAGGTCCATTAATCTCTTTAGCAACAATATTTAATTCATCTCCTATGCCTTCAAAATAGTTTTGCCAACTTTCAGGTAAATCTGCATCTTTATTTATAAACTTAAGATACATTTGCTCAATAAATGCACTATTAGATTTACTTAAAAATGAAGTTTTTTCAAATTCTAGATTTTTTGATGATGACATCTATTTATTTAATATAATCCTCTAATATTATTTTTCAATTAGACAGTTTATTAAATAATGTTTTTCCAATTATTGATGGAGATTTAGCTACAGTAATTCCAGATTCTTCCATTTTCTTAATTTTATCTTCTGCGCCACCTTTTCCACCAGAAATTATTGCTCCAGCATGACCCATTCTTCTTCCTGGAGGAGCTGTAATTCCAGCAATAAATCCAACAATTGGTTTCTTTATTTTGTGATTTTTAACAAATTCTGCAGCTTCTTCCTCTGCTGTTCCTCCAATTTCACCAATCATAAGAATAGACTCTGTTTCATCATCATTTAAAAATAAATCCAAACAATCAATAAAGTTTGTTCCATTAATTGGATCACCGCCAATACCAATACATGTTGATTGACCCAAACCATTTTCAGTTGTTTGTGCAACAGCTTCATAGGTGAGCGTTCCAGATCGAGATACAATTCCAACTGATCCTCGTTTATGAATATTTCCTGGCATAATTCCAATTTTACATTCATCCGGTGTAATTATTCCAGGACAATTAGGTCCTATCAATCTACTTTTAGAACCGTTTAATTTTTGTCTTACTTTAAGCATGTCTTGAACGGGTATGCCCTCTGTAATGCATACTATTAATTCTACAGATGCATCAATTGCTTCAATAATTGCTGCTGCTGCAAATTTTGCTGGAACATAGATCATTGTTGCATCTGCACCAACATTGTTTTTTGCTTCTAAAACACTATTAAAAACAGGTCTATCCATGTGTTTTTGGCCACCTTTTTTAGGAGTTACTCCACCTACTAAGTTGGTTCCATATTTAATTGCTTGCTCTGAGTGAAAAGTACCATGTGATCCTGTAAACCCCTGACAGATTACTTTTGTACTTTTATTTACTAACACAGACATCTTATTTTATTGCCTCAACAATTTTTTTTGCTGCATCATCTAAATTTTCTGCAGAGATCAACTTTAATCCTGAATTGTCTAATATTTCTTTTCCTTCTTTAAAATTTGTTCCTGCCAGTCTAACAACTAAAGGAACACTAATATTTATTTCCTTAGCTGCATCTACCACTCCTTGAGCAAGGACATCACATCTCATTATTCCTCCAAAAATATTAATTAAAATCCCTTTAACATTTTTATCAGATAAAATTATTTTTAAAGCTGCAGAGACTTTTTCTTTAGAAGCCCCACCCCCTACATCTAAAAAATTAGCTGGTTCTTTTCCATATAATTTAATTATATCCATAGTTGCCATAGCTAATCCTGCGCCATTTACCATGCAACCAATACTTCCGTCTAACTTAATATAAGCTAAATCATGTTTGCTAGCTTCTATTTCAGTTGGATCTTCTTCATTTAGATCTCTTAATTCAATAATTTCTGGATGCCTAAATAAAGCGTTTGAGTCAAAATTAACTTTTGCATCTAAACAAATTATTTTTTCTTCCTTTGTTATAATCAAAGGATTAACTTCAACCATGTTTGCATCTGTATTAATAAACATTTTATAAATTGATTTTATTAGTGATATTGCTTGTTTTTTTGCACTTTCACTTAAGTTAAAAATTTTAATAATTTCTTCACAATCTTTATCTGAAATCTCATCATGTATATCAACCTTTGTTGTTATAATTTTTTCTGGCGTGCTACTTGCTACCTCTTCAATATCCATTCCACCTTGATCACTAGATATAAAAGCAATTTTTGAACTAGCTCTATCTACCAAGCAAGACAGATAAAATTCCTTATCTATGTTTGAAGACTCTTCAACATATAATCTTTTTACTTCTCTTCCCTCAGGCCCTGTTTGGTGGGTTACAAGAATTTTTCCCATCATCTCTTTTGCAGCTTTATCTAGCTCTTCAATGGTATCTACAATTTTTACTCCACCTGCTTTACCTCTTCCTCCAGCATGAATTTGGGCTTTTAAAACAAATTTTTTTGTATTTAATAATTTTGCTTTTTCAATTAAATCATCAACTGTTAATGCAAACACACCTTCTGGAACAATGGCACCATATTTTTTTAAAATTTGTTTAGCTTGATGCTCGTGAATATTCATTATTATTTAGAAAGATCAGGATCTATTTTTGATGCTGCTTCCCAAAGAGCTTTAACTGCATCAATAGAGTGCATAAATTCTTTTTTTTCTTTTTCATCTAAATCAATTTGTTCAATTTTTTCTACTCCATCTTTTCCTATAATCACCGGAACACCTGCGTAGACATTACTTACTCCATATTCTCCATTCAATTGGATAGCACATGGTAATAGTTTTTTTTCATCTTTTAAGTATGCTTCTGCCATCTGTACTCCTGATGCAGCAGGTGCATAAAATGCTGATCCTTTTTCAAGATATTTAACTATCTCCGCACCACCGTCTCTGGTTCTTTGATTTATTTCTTCTAGCCTCTCTTGTGAAATTTTTCCCTCTTTCACCAAATCAAGCAAAGGCTTTCCTGAAACTTTTGTAAATCTTGGCATTGGTACCATGGTGTCTCCATGACCCCCCATTACCATTGCATCTATTTCTTTCACTGGAACATTTAATTCAAGTGACAGAAATAATTTAAATCTTGAGCTATCTAAAATTCCCGCCATACCAACAACTTTATTGGCTGATAAACCAGAAAATTTTTGAAAAGCCATAACCATTACATCCAACGGATTAGTAATACATATTACAAAAGCATTAGGAGCATTTTGCTTTATTCCTTCTGCAACTTGTTTAATTATTTTTAAATTAATACCNAATAAATCATCTCTACTCATTCCTGGTTTTCTAGGAACACCAGCAGTAATAATTATTACATCCGANTCTTTAATATCNTTATAATCATCTGTACCTGAAAATTTTACATTAAAACCATCCACTGATGATGATTGGGCAATATCAAGGGCTTTTCCTTTAGCAATTCCACTAGCAACATCAAACATCACTACCTCATCTACTAATTCTTTTGTTCCAATTAAGTGTGCTAATGTTCCACCAATTTGGCCTGCACCAATTAAAGATATTTTTGTCATTTATTTCCCTTTATTTCATTGTTGGCATTACAAATTCCGCATTTGAACGAATACCTGAGGGCCATCTTGAAGTTACTGTTTTTAATTTTGTATAAAATTTTATTCCTTCCATTCCATGCATTCCACTATCTCCAAATAAAGATCTTTTCCAGCCCCCAAAACTATGGAATGCCATTGGCACTGGAATTGGAACATTAATACCAACCATACCCACTTGAATTTTATTTGCAAAAGTTCTACCCGCATCTCCATCTCTTGTGTAAATACTAACTCCATTTCCGTATTCATGGTCATTAATTAATTTTACAGCCTCCTCAAAAGTTTTTACTCTTACTACTGATAGCACTGGACCAAATATTTCTTCTTTATAAATTCTCATATCCTTACTAACGTGATCAAATAAACAACCACCTATATAAAAACCATTTTCATAACCTTGGAGACTCAAATCTCTACCATCAACTACTAATTTTGCACCTTCTTCAACTCCCAAATCCACATAGCTTTTTACTTTTTCCAAATGTTCTTTGGTAACTAAAGGTCCCATTTCAGAACTCTTATCCATTCCTGGACCAACTTTTAAGGCTTCTGCTTTTTTGGATAATCTTGAAACTAATTCATCACCAATATCTCCAACAGCTAGTGCAACTGATTGTGCCATACATCTCTCTCCTGCTGAGCCATATGCTGCACCCATTAATCCATTTACAGCACCATCTAAATCACAGTCGGGCATAACCACTAGATGATTTTTAGCACCTCCTAAAGCTTGAACTCGTTTTTCATTTTTAGCTGCATTCTCATAAATATATTTTGCTATAGGTGTTGATCCTACAAAACTTACAGCTTTTATGTCTTTATTTTCTAAAATTGCATCCACCGACTCTTTGTCTCCATTAACAACATTAAATACACCTTCTGGAAGACCAGCCTCAGTAAGTAGTTCTGCTAATCTCATTGGACATGAAGGATCTTTTTCTGACGGTTTTAAAATAAAAGTATTTCCACATGCAATGGCTATTGGAAACATCCACATTGGTACCATTGCTGGAAAGTTAAATGGTGTAATTCCTGCAACAACTCCTAAAGGTTGTCTCATAGACCAACTATCTACGTTGGTTCCAACATTTTCTGAAAACTCACCTTTTAATAAATTTGGAATTCCACAAGCAAACTCAACAACCTCTAAGCCTCTTGTTAATGAACCTCTTGCATCTTCATAAACTTTTCCATGCTCAGATACAATTAGCTTTGTAAGTTCATCAGAATTTTTTTCTATTAATTCTTTGAATTTAAACATTACTCTTGCTCTTTGAAGTGCAGGTTTTAAAGACCAAGTTTCAAAAGCCTTTGTTGCAACTTCGACTGCTTGATCTAAGTCAGATTTTGATGCTAGTCTTACTTCTGACTCTTGTTCTCCTGTTGCTGGATTGAAAATTTTACTTTTTCTATCAGACTTACCAGGAATAGTTTTTCCACCTACAAAGTGTTCTATTAATCTCATGAATACGGTGTTTTAAATCAAAAATAGGTATTAGTCTATTTAAACATTGGTTGTAGCAATCATTTTTTTTAATTCAGCAATTGCTTTTGCAGGATTTAAGCCTTTTGGGCAGGCGCTCGTACAATTAAGTATGGTATGGCACCTATAAAGTTTTAATTCATCTGCAACTTTTTTTAATCTTGCTTTTCTTTCTTCATCTCTACTATCAATTATCCATCTATAAGCCTGAAGAAGAACTGCAGGACCTAAATACTTGTCACCATTCCACCAATAACTAGGGCATGATGTTGAACAACATGCACACATAATACATTCATACGCACCATCAAGTTTAGCTCTCTCTTCTTTAGACTGTACAATTTCAGTTTTTTCTTTTGTTGAATTATTTTTTAACCAAGGCTCAATTGATTCATATTGTTTATAAAGTCCATCTAAATCTCCAATTAAATCTCTTTTAACCTTTAAGTGTGGTAATGGGTAAATATCTATATCACCATCAATCTCTGCATGAGGTGTTGTACACGCAAGACCATTTTTACCGCCCATATTCATTGCACAAGATCCACAAACTCCATGTGCACATGATCTACGGTAAGCTAATGATGGGTCAATTTCATTTTTGATTTTGTTTAAAATATCAAGTACTTTTGATGGACAGTTATCCATATCCACTTCATAAGTATCTAATCTGGGGTTTTCTTCGGTTGAGGGGTCCCATCTATAAACATTAACTTTTCTAATATTCTTAGAGCCAGTTTTGTCGTCATAATATTTACCTTTTATTACTTCAGAGTTTTTAGGTAAATTTATTTGAACCATTAATAAACTCTTTCTTGAGGTGGAAAATACTGAACTTCATTTGTTAAAGTTGATTTGTGAACTTCACGGTAGCTAATTTTTGTATTTTTACCATCACACCAAGCTAGAGTATGTTGCATAAACTTTTCATCATCTCTTTTTGGATAATCTTCTCTTGCATGAGCTCCTCTACTCTCTTTTCTATGATACGCAGATTCTACCGTTGTTACTGCTTGCCTTATAAGATTATCAAACTCTAATGTTTCAACTAAATCTGTATTAAATACTAATGATCTATCTTTAACTGAAATAGAGTCCATTCCGTCATATGTTTTTTGAATTTCATCCACACCTTCTTTAAGATTTTTTTCTGTTCTAAATACTGCACACTTTGATTGCATTGTTTTTTGCATAGCAAGTCTTAACTCTGCTGTACTATTGTCACCTTTTGCATTTCTAAGTTTGTCAAATCTATCTAGACATTTTTGAGTTTCTAACTCTCCAATATCTTCATGTGGCGCTCCTGGTTTAACTAGTTCTGCAGCTCTTTTTGCAGCAGCTCTTCCAAATACTACCAAGTCAATAAGCGAATTTGAACCTAATCTGTTAGCACCATGAACTGATACACATGCTGCTTCACCAATAGCCATCAATCCTGGAACTGTTTTTTCAGAACCATTGACGGTTAAAACTTCGGCCTTATAATTTGTGGGAATACCACCCATATTATAATGTACAGTTGGAACTACAGGAATTGGATCTTTAGTAACATCAACGTTTGCGAATAATCTTGCAGCATCTGTAATGCCAGGCAATCTATTTTCTATTACACTTTTATCCAAATGACTTAAGTGTAAATGAACATGGTCTTTATCTTTTCCAACTCCTCTTCCTTCATTTATTTCTATAGACATTGATCTGCTCACAACGTCTCGTGATGCTAGATCTTTAGCATTAGGAGCATATCTTTCCATAAATCTTTCGCCCTTGGAATTGACCAGATAGCCACCTTCACCTCTAACACCTTCAGAAATAAGTGTTCCATGTCCATAAATTCCTGTCGGATGAAATTGTACAAACTCCATATCTTGTAATGGAAGTCCAGCTCTCAAAACCATTGCATTACCATCTCCTGTGCATGTATGGGCAGAGGTTGCTGAATAATAAACTTTTCCATAACCACCTGTTGCTATAATTACTGTATGCGCTCTAAATCTATGAATTGTTCCATCATTTAAATTCCAAGCAATTAACCCTTTGCACTCACCGTCTTTCATTAATAAATCTAATGCAAAATATTCTATAAAAAACTCTGTATTATGTTTTAAAGCTTGTCCATAAAGAGTATGGAGTATTGCATGACCTGTTCTATCAGCAGCAGCGCAAGTCCTTTGAACTATTCCATTGCCATAGTTTTTTGTCATCCCTCCAAAAGGTCTTTGATAAATCTTTCCTTCTTCTGTTCGACTAAATGGAACGCCATATTTTTCTAACTCAATTACTGCCTTAGGTGCTTCTTTACATAAATATTCAATACTGTCTTGATCTCCCAACCAATCAGCACCTTTTACAGTATCATACATGTGCCATCTCCAATCATCTTCTCCCATATTGCCTAGGGCTGCTGAAATTCCACCTTGAGCAGCAGAAGTATGACTTCTTGTTGGAAACACTTTTGAAATACATGCAGTTTTTAATCCGGCTTCACTTAAACCAACAGCTGCTCTAAGACCAGAGCCTCCTGCACCAAGGACTACTACATCATATTCATGATCTATAATTTTGTATGAACTCATTAATTAAGATTAAATAAAAAAATAATTGTTAAAATTGGGATTATTATAGCAGATATAAATAATAGTCTGTTTGCGACATTTTTGATTTTATCATCACCAATATAGTCTTCAAAAACCTCACTAATATTTAAGGCTGAGAAGAAATAAGCAAAAATAATAAAAAAACTAAACAAAAATTTAGAATTTGAATTAGTAAAAAATTTTACAACCTCCTCATAATTATTGTCATATATTGCTATAAAATTAATAATAAACCAAAACATTAAGGGCAATAGAATTACGGATGAGATCTTTAAAAATATCCATTTTTTAGTAGCTAAATTCATATTAAATAAAATTTTTACCTATTGTGTAAATCAAAACAGTTAATACAAATGATCCACAAATAACCATTAATCCTGTTATACGAGTTGTTTTTAATTCAAAACCATAACCCATATCCATTATTAAGTGTCGAATTTCACTTAACATTTGAAAACTAAAAGACCAAACTAACCCTAATACAATAAATTTACCTATTATAGAATTTAAGAATAAATTTATTAAATTATAATTTGCATCTCCTAAAACCAACAAAGAAACCCAAATACAAATAAGTGTTATTGCAACAATATTTATAATTCCTGTTATTCTATGAGAAATTGATACTAGGGATGAGATNTGCCATCTATAAATTTGTATATGCGGAGATAATGGNTTTTTATTTTCCATAAAAATTATTTTTAATTAATGTTTCTGCAATCTCAACNGAATTTAAAGCNGCNCCTCGTAAAAGATTATCTGATACAATCCACATATTTAAACCATTAGTTANAGTTTTNTCTTCTCTTATTCTGGAAATAAAAGTTTCATCTTTTCCTTCNGCNTCTAAAGGTGTTGAATAACCTCCATCAATTCGTTCATCAATTACTTTACAGCCTTCAAAATTATCTAGAGCATCTCTAACTTTTTCTAATGAAAAAGGATTTTGGAATTCTATGTTTACTGACTCTGAGTGGGAGACCAAAACAGGCAATCTTACGCAAGTAGCTGTTAAATCTATNTCATTATCTAAAATTTTTTTTGTTTCATTTACCATCTTAAGTTCTTCTTTTGTGTAGCCATCATCTGCAAATATATCTATGTGGGGAATTGCATTAAATGCAATTTGTTTTGTAAAGTTTTTAGACTCAACTTTTTTGTTACTTAAAACTTGTTTTGTTTGTTCTATCAGTTCATCCATTGGTGCCTTACCTCCCCCTGAAACTGATTGATATGTTGATACAACTATTCTCTTAATCTTAAATAAATCATGTAGTGGCTTTAATGCTATAACAAGTTGAGCAGTAGAACAATTTGGATTTGAAATAATATTTTTTTTTATATTATTTAAATGGTCTGAATTTACCTGGGGTACTATCAGGGGAACATCTGGATCCATTCTATAAAAACTTGAGTTATCAATTACCAAAGAATGCTTTGCTGCAATTTCAGCAAAATTTTCTGAAATTTTTCCTCCAGCTGCAAAAAAAGTAATTTTTACTTTTGAAAAATCAAAATTTTCTAAATCAATTACTTCGTGTTCTTTTCCACAAAAATTAATTTTAGATCCAGCACTTCTAGATGATGCCAACAAATATAAATTATCTATAACTAGCTCTTTTTTTTCTAGAACTTCTAAAATTTTTCTGCCTACATTGCCAGTGGCACCAACGATAGCTATATTCATGATTTTGTTGAAGTTTATACTAAATGAAAGGCAAATCGCAAACGATTCCGTTACAAATATTGCCATTTATATCAGCTTTAACGCTTTGAGACACTTCCCAATAGGGCTTTTTCATCATTGCTATTCCAATTACTTTTCCAAAATGTGGTGAATAGCATGCTGATCTTAATTCTCCAATAATATTGTCATTTTCATCTTTTAAATCTAATGATCCTGATAAACTAATTTCTTTAGCATCAAATTTGGTGCCCATAAGTTTTTTTTGGATTCCTTCTAACTTTACTTTTTTTAACTTTTCTTTTCCTAAAAAATTTATTTCACTATCTAGCGAAACATATTGATCAAAACCACACTCTAATGGATTGTCATTATTATCAAAGTCATTACCAAATGAAAGTAATCCACTTTCAATTCTTTCTATTAAATTTGGACAACCTGGCTTAACATTAAATTCTTTTCCAATTTCAAATAAATGATCATATAATTTTTGTCCTGCTTGTGTGTTTTGAACATAGATTTCAAAACCACCTTGCTTTGACCAGCCAGATCTAGCAATTAAATGTTTTGTTCCCTCAAAATCATAATAACTAAAACCAAAAAATTTCAATTCTTTAATTATCTTACCAAAAACCTTTTCCATCAAATCAAAAGCTTTAGGACCTTGAACTGCAATAATATCAACAACTGGTTCTATGATTTTAACATCAAATTTGTATCCTGAAGCCAAACCTTTTGCAAAAAAAATGACATCTGAGTCAGCAATCGATATCCACCATTTATCTTCTGCTAATTTCAAAACCACAGGATCGTTAACTAAATTTCCTGAGTCATCGATAATTGGACAATAGTAACATCTGCCAATTTTTGATTTTGACAAATCTCTACATGTCATCAATTGAACAAGTGTTGCAGAATCTTTTCCTTGAATTTCAACTTGTCTTTCGGCTGCAACATCCCAAATCTGAACATCTTTTTTTAAATGTTCATATGAGTCCTCTATAGATCCAAATGCTGCGGGTAAAAGCATATGATTATAAATAGTGTAAGCAGTTACACCCTGATTTTCTATTCTAGAAGTGTATGGTGTACTTCTAAGTCTTCTAGATTTTGCTATTGAATAATTTTTCATTTTTGTAAAAATTCCAGCACCTTTTCTCGCATTTCAAAAGCTTTTTCAATCATAATCATATGTCCACAACCATCAATAACAAGGGTTGTCGAATTATTAACCATATTTGCAAATTTTTTTCCAGCCTCTAGGTTACACATCTTGTCTAAAGCACCAAAAACAAACAATGTAGGACAATCGATTGTTTTTATAGCATTTGAACCATTTACATAGTTGTTACAAGCAACAAGATCTACTCCCAATATTTCACTAATATCTCTTGGAGATTGGATTATTCTTTTTATAGGATTTCCACCTATAAATTTTTTTGACCCTTCGTAGCACCATTTCGTCATTAATTTAACAGCATCTGCATCACCATTTTCTGCCAAATCTATTAAGTCTTGATTTACAGGCATTTTATAAGATCCACCCATAAAAACTAATTTTTTTATCCTGTTTTTGTATTTATTTGAGTATTCAAGCATCTCTAAACACCCCTGAGAATGACCCACTAAAATAACTTTCTCTAATTTTAATTTAATAAATACTTTTTCTAACCAATCAGCAATCTCCTCAATTGTTTGAAGACAAGGACCCTCTGAATTTCCATGTCCAGGCAGATCAATTGATAATACGTTAAAGTTTTTGTTTGAAAAAAATTGCTCAACTAAAGACCAAACAATATGCGTAAGTCCACTACCATGAAGAAAAATAATAGTTTCTTTTTTATAATCTAATTCTTGTCCAGCGTTTGACGCATGAACATTTTTATTTTCTAATTCGAATATCAAATAATTTCCTAAAACTGTTTTCTTAATTCAAATTTCTGAATTTTTCCTGTTGATGTTTTTGGTAATTCACAGAAAATAACTTTTTTTGGAACCTTAAAGCCTGCTAAAGTTTCTTTGCAAAAATCTATCAATTCTTTTTCTGTTGTTGGTTTATCTTGAACCATTTCTATAAATGCACAAGGCACTTCACCCCATTTATCATCTGGTTTTGCAACCACAGCAGCAATAGAAACTGAAGGGTGTTTTGATAGTGTATTTTCAATTTCTATCGATGAAATATTTTCACCTCCTGAAATAATAATATCTTTCGATCTATCCTGAATTTTAACATATCCATCAGGATGCATAACTGCTAAATCTCCACTGTGAAACCAGCCACCTTCCATTGCTTTATCAGTTGCTGCTTTGTCTTTAAAATAACCTTTCATTACAACGTTCCCTCTAATCATTATCTCACCAATTGTTTTTCCATCATTAGGAACTTCTTTCATCGTCTCAGGATCCATCACTGTTACTCCTTCAGCATTAGGATATTTTACTCCTTGTCTTGCTTTAATTTCATTTTGTTTATCTTCATCAAATTCGTTCCACTCATCGTTCCAAGCACATTGAGTAACATGTCCATAGGTTTCTGTTAAACCATAAACATGCATCACTTCAAAACCAAGTTGTTTCATTTTTTTAAAAATGATACTTGGTGGAGGGGCTCCAGCAGTTAAAACATAAACTTTATTTTTTAATTTTTTTTGATCACTTTCTGGTGCTCCTGTAATCATATTCAAAATAATTGGTGCCCCTCCAAAATGAGTTACATTGTATTTATCAATTAGTTCAAAAATTTTTTTAACATCAATATTTCTCAAACAAATAGTTCTTCCATTTAACATTGGGATAGTCCAAGGGTAGCACCAACCATTACAATGAAACATTGGAACAACAGTTAAAAAATTCAATCTATTTGGCATATTCCATGCAACCACACTACCAGTAGACATTAGGTATGCCCCTCTATGATGATAAACAACACCCTTTGGATTACCAGTTGTTCCAGAAGTATAACTTAATGATATGGCTTGCCATTCATCATCTGGCATTTTCCATTGATAATTTTCGTCACCAGTATTTAAAAAATCTTCATACTCCAAGTCACCAATTTTTTCTAACTTTGACTGATCAGCATGTTTGTCATTAATATCAATTACAATTATTTTTTTGTCTAAAATTTTTAATGCTTTTTTAACTTCTACATGAAGTTGCCTATCTACAACTAACACCTTCGCCTCACTGTGATTTAAAATATAAGCAATTGTATTTGCATCAAGTCTAATATTTATTGTATTAAGAACTCCACCAGTCATTGGAACTGAATAATGTGCCTCAAAAATTTCTGGTGTATTAAAAGCAAGAAATGAAACTGTATCACCTTTACTAACACCAATTTTTTCTAATGCACTCGCAAATTTAACTGCCCTTTTATATACTTCGCTCCAAGTATATTTTATATCTTCGTAAACTATTGCTTCGTAATTTGGATATACTTCTTTAGCTCTTTCTAAAAATGATAGTGGTGTAAGTGGAATATAGTTTGCTTTATTCTTCTCTAAATTTGTATCATAACTACTCATAATCAATTAAATTTAAAATTCATTATATTTGAACTACCTGATATTGCAGACTTGTAATGATACTCTGCTCTTGGCAACACCTTATCAAAATAAAATTTTGCTGTTTTTATTTTATCATCATAAAAATCCTTATTAGTTTCATAGTCACTAAAGCTTACTTGAAGCACTTTAATCCATGAATAAGCTATTGAAACAAACCCAAGAGTTTTTAGATAATCATTTGCTGCAGCACTAACGTCATCTTTTTCTATTTGTGTCTTATCATTAATCCAATCGGTAAATTTTAATAAAATATCCAAATAATAATCTAACTCTTTAGAAAAAGTTCTAACTTTTTCATTTTCACTTTCACACTCTTTCTTTATCATTTCTAAAAATTTACCAATTATGTTTCCATTTTTATTTGATAATTTTCTAAATACTAAATCTGCTGCTTGAACTGAATTTGTACCTTCATAAATTGGTGTAATTCGATTATCTCTATATAATTGTTCAATTCCTTGATCTTTTGTAAAACCATATCCCCCATGAATTTGCATTGCATCACTGGTAATTTCCATAGCTAAGTCAGTAAATAAAGATTTAACAACTGGAGTCATTAACGAAACATAGTCAGATGCTTCTTGTTTGATTTTATCATCTGGATGATTAAGACTTACTTCGGTTTGTTGCGACAGCCAAAAACATAAGGCTCTTTCGCCTTCAATAATTGATTTCATATTCAGTAAAGATTTTCTAATATCTGCATGCTCAATTATAAAATCAGCTCCATTCGTAGATTTTGTATTATTTGTTTTGCCTTGCTTTCTTTCTTTGGCATATGTAACAGAATTTTGATAAGCAATTTCAGATATTCCTAAACCCTGAACTCCAACTGTAATTCTTTCTAAATTCATCATAGTAAACATTTGACTTAAACCTTTGTTCTTTGGTCCAATCATGTATCCCACTGCATCATCAAAATTTAAAACACATGTTGCAGAACCTTTGATACCCATCTTATGTTCTACTGAACCAGTAGATACTCCATTTCGAGGACCAATAGATCCATCCTCTTTTACAATAAATTTTGGAACAAGAAATAAACTTATCCCTTTAGTTCCTGGAGGAGAGTCAGCTGCTCTTGCTATAACCAGATGAATGATATTTTCAGTAAGATCTTGATCACCAGATGTTATAAATATTTTTTGTCCACTAATCTTGTAGGTACCATCAGATTGCTCTACAGCCTTAGTCTTTAACATTCCTAAATCAGTTCCACAAACTGGTTCAGTCAAACACATTGTTCCGCTCCATCTGCCCTCAACCATTTTTGGAAGATATTTATCTTTCATTTCTTCAGGAGCATGTTTTAAAATACAATTATAAGCCCCTATGGTTAATTCGCTATAAAGTTTAAAGGAAAGAGAAGTTGCGGATAACATTTCATCAAAAAAAGCACTAACTGTTTTAGGCATTCCTTGACCACCATATTTAGGATCACAAGATAAAGATACCCAACCATCTTCAATATACTTGTTGTAAGCCTCTTTATAACCAGGTGGAGTTATGACAACACCATTCTCTAATCTAGCAGGATTTTCATCTCCAGCTACTGCTAATGGTAAAATAAGATTTTGATTTATTTTTGCTGCTTCTTCTAAAATATCTTTTACTAAATCTGAACTGACTTCATTATATTTTTCTAGTTCATTATAGTTTTTGTTATCTCTTAGTTTTTCAAAGAGAAACAACATATCTTCGACAGGTGCAGTATAATTTGGCATTCGGGAACTTTAGAATAATTCTAGAATTATTGCAATTTTGAAATTATCGCATCACCCATTGCAGATGTTGATGTATCTTTCATTCCTTCAGACAGAATATCTTTCGTTCTTAGACCTTCATTTAACACTTCTTGAACAGCTTTTTCTAAAGCATCTGCTTCATTATCTAGATCCAGTGAATATCTAAGAGCCATTGCAAAACTTAATATTGATGCTATTGGGTTGGCAATTCCTTTACCTGCAATATCAGGTGCAGAGCCATGAATAGGTTCATACATTGCTCTCATTTCACCATCTTTATTTTTTGCCCCTAAAGATGCAGACGGAAGTAGCCCTAGTGATCCAGTTAACATCGAAGCTTGGTCTGAAAGCATATCTCCAAATAAATTATCTGTTACTATTACATCAAATTGTTTTGGATTTCTTAAAAGCTGCATAGCACAGTTATCAGCTAGCATATGACTCAATTCTACATCCTTGTATTCTTTATCATGAAGTTCTTGCACTTCTTCTTTCCAAAGCTGTCCTGCTTCCATCACATTTGATTTTTCACAAGAAGTTACTTTATTTGATCTTTTTTTAGCCAAATCAAAAGCTACTCTTGCAACTCTAGTAATTTCACTAGTAGTGTATGTGTGGGTATTTATTCCTTTTCTTTCTCCATTTTCTATTGGCTTAATTCCTCTTGGTTCACCAAAATAAATTCCCCCTGTAAGCTCTCTAACTATCATTATATCTAAACCTGATACAATTTCTGGCTTAAGTGTTGAGGCATCTACTAATTGCTCAAAACAAATTGCAGGCCTTAAATTTGCAAATAATTTTAATTCTTTCCTAAGTTTTAATAATGCTCTTTCAGGTTTTTTTGAAAATTCAAGATTATCCCATTTAGGTCCTCCCACAGCACCCAACATTACAACTTCGCTCTCTAATGCTTTATAAAATACCTCATCAGTAATTGGTGTTCCGTGCTTATCATACGAACATCCACCAGCAAGATCTTCGTCTATCTCAAAATCTAATGATTTTTTATCATTAAACCAATTAATAATCTTTTTAACCTCACCAATAACTTCTGGTCCTATTCCATCACCTGGCAATAGAAGTATTTTTCTTTTTTTAACTTTAATCATGAAAAATCCATGGTTTTTTATTTTTTAAATCTTTTTCAAAATTTTCAATTTTATCTGATTTGTTTAAAGATAAAGCAATATCATCTAATCCTTCAAGTAAGCATTTTTTCTTAAATGGATCCACTTGAAATTTAATTTCATTATTACCGTAGATAATTTTTTCTTCTTCTAAATCTATAGAGATTTCTTCTTTTCTATTAGCATATTCTGATAATTCTTTAATTTTTTCTTCTTCTAGAATTATTGGTAAAATTCCATTTTTAAAACAATTGCTATAGAAAATATCTGCATAACTTGAACTAATAACGCAGGTTATTCCAAAATCTAATAATGCCCAAGGTGCATGCTCTCTTGAAGACCCACATCCAAAATTTTTACCAGCAATTAAAATCTTGGAGTCCTTAAAAGGGCTTTGATTTAATGCAAAATTATTAATTTCTTTACCTTGATCGTCATATCTCATCTCAAAAAATAAGTTTTTTCCAAGACCCGTTCTTTTAATAGTTTTTAAGAATTGTTTTGGAATAATCATATCAGTATCAATATTAACTATTGGTAGGTAAGCTGGGATACTTTTTAATTTATTAAATTTTTGCATTTAGTTTTGATACTTTCTAACATCATCTAAATTTCCAGATATTGCAGCCGCTGCTGCCATTCCAGGACTAACTAGATGAGTTCTCCCACCTCTTCCTTGTCTTCCTTCAAAATTTCTGTTTGAAGTAGACGCACATCTTTCTTCAGGTTTTAATTTATCTGCATTCATTGCTAAACACATTGAACAACCTGGTTCTCTCCACTCAAAACCAGAATTAACAAATATTTTATCTAATCCCTCTTGTTCTGCTTGTTCTTTTACCAATCCAGATCCTGGAACAACCATTGCACTAACATGTGATGATATTTTCTTATCTTTTAAAATTTTAGCAGCTTCTCTTAAATCTTCTATTCTTCCATTGGTACAGCTTCCAATAAACACTTTATCTATCTTAATATCTTTTGCCGCCATATCGGGTTTTAAGCCCATATATTTTAAGGATCTTTCTATTGAATTTTTTTTGTCTTCATCATTTTCATTTTGTGGATTCGGCACCTTACCATCTATTGTAATTACATCTTGTGGAGATGTCCCCCAAGTTATCATTGGTAAAATTTCACCAGCATTTAAATTAAGCTCTTGATCAAAACTTGCGTTATCATCAGTTTTAAGACCTTTCCAATAATTTAAAGCTTTCTCCCAGTTCTCTCCTTTGGGAGACATTGGTTTTCCTTTTAAATAATTAAATATTTTTTCATCAGGTGCTATCAATCCTGCTCTTGCACCACCTTCAATTGTCATATTGCAAATAGTCATTCTCTGCTCAACGCTTAAAGATCTAATTAAATCACCCGCATATTCTATAACTGAACCCGTTCCTCCAGCTGTTCCAATTTTTCCAATAATTTGAAGTATCACATCTTTAGATGTAACTCCTAAAGGAAGTTGACCATTTACGTTTATCCTAAAATTTTTTCCCTTTTTTTGAACTAATGTCTGTGTTGCTAATACATGCTCAACTTCTGATGTACCAATTCCAAATGCTAATGAACCAAATGCACCATGAGTTGCTGTATGACTATCGCCACATACAATCACTGTTCCAGGCTGAGTAAAACCTTGCTCAGGCCCAATTATGTGAACAATCCCTTGTCTCTTATCATCCATTCCAAAAAGTTGAACACCAAATTCTTTACAGTTAGCTTCTAGAGTATCTACTTGTATTTTTGACTCTGCATCAGCTATTCCTTTTGTTCTATCCGTTGTTGGTACATTATGATCAGCTACAGCCAAAGTTAAATTAGGATGTCTAACTTTTCTATTTGAATTTCTTAAGCCTTCAAAAGCTTGAGGACTAGTTACTTCATGAACCAAATGTCTGTCAACAAAAAGTAATGCTGTGCCATCTTCTTGTTGATCAACCAAGTGATCATTCCAAATTTTATCGTAAAGAGTAGTTGACATTGAAAAAAAAATTATTTTTTTTCTGAAGGGCTTTCTGATTTCTGTTCTTCTTTAGCAGCTTCAGCTTTTGGAGTTTCTGTTTCTGGTACCACTTCTGGTGCTGGTGCTACATTTTCTTCAGTAACAGACTCAGGTTTTACATCAACATCAATTCCAATTTTTTTTCTTATTTTCTCTGCAATTCTTGCTGATTTACCAGTTCTATCTCTTAAATAATATAACTTGGCTCTTCTAACTTTACCTGATCTTATAACTTGAATTGAGTCTATTAACGTTCCGTATAAAGGGAATGTTCTTTCAACACCTTCTCCAAAAGAAATTTTTCTTACTGTAAAGGATGAATTTAAATCTCTACTTTTTTTAGCAATACAAACGCCTTCAAAATATTGAATTCTTTCTTTTTTACCTTCGGTAATTCTAACACCAACTTTTACGACATCTCCAGGATAAAAATTAGGTATTTTTTTCTCTGAAAGTATTTTTTTAACGTTATGTTGGTTTATTTCTTCAATTGTTTTCATATCTGTATTTATCAAATTAGTTTTTCTTATATTTTTGCCATAAATCTGGTCTTCGGACGCGTGTTATAGCCTCTGATTGAGATAAACGCCAGTCTTTAATTTTACTGTGATCACCTGATAATAAGACCTCAGGAACAGCTTTTTCCTCCCAAATTTGTGGTTTTGTGTACTGTGGATACTCCAATAGGTCATTTTCAAAACTTTCATCTACTTTGGAATTTTCATTTCCTAAAACTCCAGGTAAAAGTCTCAATATACTATCAATGACAACAAATGCCGCTGTTTCACCCCCTGATAAAACATAATCTCCAATACTAATTTCTTCTATATTTCTTGTGGATAACACTCTTTCGTCAATTCCTTCAAAGTGTCCACAAATAAAAGATACAGATTTTTCTTTGGATAGTTCTTGAGCAAAGTTTTGATCATATTTTTTTCCTTTTGGTGACAAATAAATAATTCGTTCACCTTCAGTTTTATTTTGATCTAAAGATTTTGCTAAAACATCTGCTTTTAAAAGCATACCTGAGCCACCGCCATAAGGAGTATCGTCAACTGTTTTATGTTTGTCTTCAGCCGCATCGCGAATATTTACAACTTTTAAATTCCATAAATTATTGGATGAAGCTTTTCCATACAAACCTTTAGATAAAGGTCCCGGAAAAACTTCTGGATAAAGTGTAAACACTTGTGCTTGCCACATAAATAATTTTTAGATTATTTTTTTTCTTCTTTAGGAGCCTCTGCTGCTGGTGCCGCTTCTGCTGCTGGAGCTTCTTCTTTAGGAGCCTCTGCTGCTGGTGCCGCTTCTGCTGCTGGAGCT
>JGI20156J14371_10001077_pt1 | contig 22685 bp, 28 predicted proteins | sample COG_06_FD_14371 | JGI IMG/M metagenome (IMG submission 14371)
AAGGGTGGAAAGTATCGAACCCCTGTCTTCAAGGATGGGTTCGACCTCATCTTTCAGTCAGTCAATCAGTTACAATCCGAAAATCAAAAAACGTCCGAAAACCAAAAACGGGAGACCGCATCCCTGCAATCTCCCGCTTGGTACCCGGAGCGGGACTTGAACCCGCACGCCCATAATGAGCAACAGATTTTAAGTCTGTCGTGTCTACCAATTCCACCATCCAGGCAAGTGGCCTTGTCGCCAAGACCGCGGCAAATTTAGCCTAAATCAGGCGAACTCCCTTCACCTTCTAAAGGCTTTTCCCACGCCCGAGCAATGCGCTCTCCAGCCCCTTGATTAGAGCGGGCATATGCCTGGGCACGGGCACCTGATTCGGCCACCTCCAGATTCGTATTCCACACCGCATGCAGCCGATTAACCAATTCTTTTCGATCGGCGCATACCTGCAATCCGCCAGCTCGCTGTAATTCCTTTACTTCCCGAAATCGACCCACCTGGGGACCTACCAAAATGAAGGCTCCGTATGCAGCGGGCTCCAGTGTATTGTGCACTCCAGCTCCAAATCCCACCCCCAACCAAAGCCACATCAGCGACGGCGTACAACCCGAGCAATTCACCAACCGTATCAACGATCAACACATCGGCTTCCGAAAGCTCCGTCCTCGCGTCATCACCTCGTTCCACACTCCACACCACGGGACGTGCTCCAGCTTCTTTCCATTTTTTGGATTCAGAAGCCACCCACGACTCCGTCCATTCGTGGGGCACGACGACTGCACACCGTCCTGGAAGCCAAGCGTCTCGCACGGCCTCGCACTCGGGGGCCCAGGCACTCCCCGCCACCAGGCATGGTCGATTGTTCACCCAACGCTCCAGTGCCGCATCCGCTTCATGCGCTTCGACCGACTGCAGGACTCGATCAAATCGAGGGTCGCCTGTTGCTTCTGCAGCCAATCCGTGATCCGATAACGCGGCCACAGAAGACTCCGTTTGAACCAAAATCAACGACAAAACGGACCAGGCACGCCGGTGAAATTGTCCGCCCATCCGGAATGGCCAACGCCCCGGTATCACATGCGCTGCAAACAAACCCACGGGTACCGAACGCTCGTTTAAAGCCTCTACCCAAACCGGCCAAACATCGTACTTCGCCAACAAAGCTCCCCGAATGGCCGACGCGCCAGATGCCCCTTGCGCAGCGTCAAGAAAAGGTCGAACCTGACCCGGCGTATCCAACGGAAGTGCCGACACATGATCTGTTTCTCGCCAGCCCGGCATGCTTCGCTTTGCAAACGCATCCCAACCCGAAGAGCTGTAAAAAGTCAATAAAAAAGCGTCCTGGGGATGGCGGTTTCGCCAAGCTTCCATCACGGGTCGAGCTTGTTCAAATTCGCCAACCGAAGCGCAATGAAACCACATCCAACGTTGCCCCCCTGGCAAATTTTCCGTCGCCTCAGCCAGACGTGAGACGCTTCCGCGCCGCATCCTCTTCCATCCCTGTGCCTTGCGATGGCCCATCACCGCAAACAACCCAATGGCCCAACCATAGGTGTGCATCACCAGCATATAGACAAGCTTTCCCATCAATTCCAGTGTTCTGGAGCAGAGCGCTTGTAAATGTGAAAGACCCAGCCAAGTTGAAGGGAAGCAAACCCGTCTTGGCGCGGCCCTTCATCAACCTGCTGCGTATCAAAATTCATTGGGCGCTGCGGCCACGTGCGCGCCTGCCACAATTCCACTCCACCGAACCAATTGACCAAGCCATTGTCCGACATGTGCCAATACCCGACGAACTCGCGCACCGCTACCCCCCACGTCAAACGGTCATAACCCGACAAGTAGGGATCTGCTAGCTGGGTAATGGGGTTTTCTGTATTTTCAAAATGCACCCGATGGTGCACGGAACCAACGCCCGCCATCACCAGCAAACCCGAGTTGGGATTTCGTCCCGGCAATGAAAACAACTTGCCGCCGTCCAACGTAAACAATCCGCTGCGGCCCGACAGGGTAATCAAGGCGACTTGGCCTTCGTTGTCGATGAGTTGGCCGCTGGGCGTCAATAAATTGGACAGCACACCGGGTTCTTTGAGTTCCAACCCAAAAGCAAAATTTGCATTTAGTCCTGCATACCAACCACTGCGAAATTTCACATGCGCACCCGCTCCAAAGACACCGCCGCTTCGAAACCGCAAACCAAGATCACCTGAACACGTCCCGAGGCCTCCTTGCACATGAATATGCGGCGAAAACAACGCGCTGTCCCGGACAGTTCTAACCTGCGCAGAAGCCACCTGACTGCCCGCAAGGAGCAGCCAAACCAAGCCTAAACAACGCAGCGAATCAACTGCCTTTCGATCCAGAATCCATCTCATACGGCGCAAGTTACCAATGCCATGTTAGCTTTTATGAAACCTTGGCCAATTTCACCCGCTAACAAGAATTAAATTTGATTGGAAAATAAAAATTGTGAGCCGCACCATCCACATGGTTGACCTCGTGGGTCAACACGCCAAAATCCAACCGGAATTGGACGCTGCCATAAGCGGCGTTTTGAAGACGGGTGCGTTTGTAAAAGGTCCAGAAGTCAAAGCTTTTTCAGAGGAACTCGCAGCATTCACGGGCTCAACCCACGTCATTCCGTGTGGCAACGGAACAGATGCGCTGCAAATTGCCATGATGGCATTGGATATTGGGCCGGGAGACGAAGTCATCACCACGGGATTCACCTTCATCTCGACGGTTGAGGTCGTCGCATTGATGGGTGCCAAACCCGTGCTTGTTGATGTGCATCCCGATACCTTCACTATCGATCCCGAACAAGTCGAGCAGGCCATTACACCTCGCACCAAAGCCATCGTGCCGGTGCATTTGTTTGGTCAAATGGCCGACATGGATGCTCTGATGGAAATTTCGGTGCGAACGGGCATCCCGATCATCGAGGACAACGCCCAAGCCATTGGCGCTGCCTGGTGTGGTGTCGATGGCCTTCATGGTCAGTCCGGAACAATGGGACTGATGGGAACGACCAGCTTTTTCCCTTCCAAGAATTTGGGGTGCATGGGCGACGGAGGGGCGGTTACCTCATCGGACGACGCGGTCGCCGAACGCTGTCGACAAATTGCCAACCACGGCATGTCGCGGCAGTACCACCACGATGTGGTAGGAATCAACTCCCGCCTCGACGGGTTGCAAGCCGCGATCCTTCGCGTCAAACTGCGACACCTTCGATCGTACATCTCGGCGCGGCAGCAAGCAGCGGCCCGCTACGACGAGATGCTCTCCGACGTTCAAGGCGTGCAAATCCCAGTCCGAGAATACCGGAGTTCCCACGTCTTTCACCAATACACGTTGAAAGTCAATCCAACTCACCGCGACGCCTTGCGCGCCCATCTGAGCCAAGCGGGAGTACCGACAGGCGTTTATTACCCGGTGCCCGGTCACGCCCAAAAAGCCTTTGAACAATTTAAATACGATGCGGGAAAGTTCCCTGTTTCAGATGCACTCGCGGCATCCGTCCTTTCCCTTCCGATGCACACGGAATTAACTGAAGAGCAACAGCACTTCATCGTCGATTCCATTCGTAATTTTGTAGACATCAATAAATAAAGTATGAAAATTGCCGTAGTTGGAACCGGATATGTTGGATTGGTGTCAGGCACCTGTTTTGCCGAGACAGGAAACGACGTTGTCTGTGCAGACATCGACGAAAAGAAAGTGGCCGCCTTGCAGGCAGGTCAAATCCCGATTTACGAACCCCACCTCGATGTTCTTTTTGAGCGCAACATCAAAGCAGGCCGATTGACGTTCACTACGGATTTGGCCCAGGCTATTGCCGATGCGAAGCTGATATTCCTGGCGTTGCCAACACCCCCCGGCGAGGACGGCTCTGCGGATTTGAGCTATGTCTTGGGCGTGGCGGATGAATTGGGCAAGATCATGAAGGATTACAAGGTCGTCATCGATAAGAGTACGGTACCGGTAGGTACGGCGGAGAAAGTCCATGCAGCCATCGCCCAACACGCAACCGTGGATTTTGACGTGGTCTCGAACCCCGAATTTCTGCGGGAAGGATTTGCGGTGGACGACTTCATGAAGCCGGACCGTGTGGTCATTGGCTGTTCCAGCGCTCGGGCTCAAAACCTCATGGAGGAATTGTACAAGCCTTTTGTGCGGCAAGGAAACCCCATTCTCTTCATGGATGAAAAAAGTGCTGAACTCACGAAATATGCCGCCAATTCCTTCCTCGCTACAAAAATCACCTTCATGAACGAAGTCGCTAACTTCTGCGAAATTGTAGGTGCGGACGTGGACAAGGTTCGCCGTGGCATGGGAACGGACACACGCATTGGCTCACGGTTCCTTTTCCCCGGCATCGGCTACGGTGGCAGTTGCTTTCCCAAGGATGTTCAGGCGCTGCACAAAAGCGGTGAAGAAGCACAGTTTGATTTCGGAATTCTCACGAGCGTGATGCGGGCAAACGAGGCCCAAAAGACCATCTTATTTGACCCTTTGCGGGATTACTTCAATGGCAATCTCGAGGGCAAGCGCATCGCCCTGTGGGGATTGGCATTCAAGCCGGAAACGGACGACATCCGCGAAGCTCCCGCCTTGTACATGATTGAAAAACTTACGGCTGCAGGTGCCACCGTAGTGGCCTACGACCCCGAAGCCATGGACAACGTGCGCGAACGAATCGGTGATCGCATTGAATATGCCGAAGGCCATTTACAAGCGCTGGACGGGGCCGATGCGTTATTGATTTGCACCGAGTGGCAAGTCTTCCGCAACCCCAACATGGCCGACGTAAAGGAAAGGCTCAACGCTCCAGCGGTGTTTGACGGGCGCAACTTGTACGATTTGGATACAATGCGTCAGCACGGTTTCTATTACAAGAGCATCGGACGTTCCACCGTACACTCCAACGCCTAAATGGAACGCGTACTCATCACCGGCGCCGCAGGCTTTTTGGGTTCACACCTGTGTGACCGATTCATCAAAGAAGGGTTCCAGGTAGAAGCCATGGACAACCTGATCACAGGCGATCTCAAAAACATAGCGCACCTGAGGGAACACCCCCATTTTACCTTTCATCAGCACGATGTAACAGAATACATCGACTTACCGGGTGAATTGGACCACATCCTGCATTTTGCCTCGCCTGCTTCTCCCATTGATTACCTCAAAATTCCCATTCAAACCCTCAAGGTCGGCTCGTTGGGTGTGCACAACTGCCTCGGACTGGCCAAGCACAAGGGAGCACGGGTCACCATCGCCTCCACCAGTGAGATTTATGGCGATCCGGAGGTTCACCCCCAGCACGAAGAGTACTTTGGCATGTGAACACCATCGGCCCGCGCGGTGTGTATGACGAAGCCAAGCGATTCCAAGAATCGATTACAATGGCCTATCACCGGTACCACGGAGTAGAAACACGGATCGTGCGCATTTTTAACACCTATGGACCGAGAATGCGATTGAACGACGGGCGCGTCTTACCCGCCTTTATTGGTCAGGCGCTACGCGGAGAGGACCTCACGGTATTTGGTGACGGTTCGCAAACCCGGAGCTTCTGTTATGTCGACGACCTCATCGAGGGCATTTTTCGGCTGCATTTTTCGGACGAAACCCGTCCAGTCAATGTCGGCAATCCGGATGAAATCACCATCGGCGATTTTGCCGAAGAGATCATGGCACTGACCGGCACGGACCAAAAAGTGGTGTACCGCGATTTACCCGAGAACGACCCCAAGCAACGCCGCCCTGACATAGGTCGAGCGATGGAAGTGCTGGACTGGACGCCCAAAGTGGGGCGAGCAGAAGGGTTGAAGCGCACCTATGCTTATTTCAAAACCTTGTCGACCGAAGAGTTAAACAAATCAGAACACAAGGATTTCGAAGCCTTCAAAAAAAATTAACGTGGATTACCAAGCGCACGAGACAGCCGTTATTGATGCCGGCGCCGAAATCGGCCCGGGATGCAAGGTTTGGCATTTCAGCCACATCATGCCTGGGGCGGTACTGGGGGCGGGCTGCAACATTGGTCAGAACGTCGTGGTTTCGCCTGGCGTGCGCCTGGGTGCCAATGTCAAGGTCCAAAACAACGTGTCGATTTATGAAGGCGTGACTTGCGACGACGATGTTTTTTTGGGACCGAGCTGCGTATTCACCAACGTGATCAATCCACGCAGTGCCATAGTCCGTCGAGGACAGTATGCCCATACGCACGTCGGACGGGGCGCAAGCATTGGTGCAAATGCCACCATTGTATGCGGCAATGACATTGGTCCGTATGCGTTCATTGGAGCCGGAGCGGTGGTGACCAAGCACGTGCCGGCCTATGCCTTGGTCGTCGGCAACCCCGCCCAGCAGATGGGTTGGATGTCCGAATGCGGTCACCGACTTGACTTCGAAAGCGACGAGACCTCAAAGGACACGGCTTTGTGCCCTGAAAGTGGAGACACCTACACAAGAACAACCGACAACTCGGGAGGACAGACGGTTCAAAAGGTGGTAAAAACAGAACAATAGATCGAGAATTGATGGGAATGTATGAAAAACTGATTGCGAAGGAAGCCACGATGAGTGTGGTGGGGCTTGGATACGTGGGGCTGCCCATCGCCTTGGCCTTCGCCAAACATATCAAGGTCATTGGTTTTGACATCAATGCCGAACGGGTGGAGATGATGCGGAATCACATCGACCCCTCTGAAGAATTGGAGTCTTCCGATTTTGAGGGAAGTGACATCTCATTCACCTCGGACCCCGAGGATCTAAAGGCGGCACAATTTCACATTGTAGCGGTCCCTACCCCAATCAATCAATCCAATCACCCGGACCTTGTGCCTCTTTTGAGCGCCTCACGCACGGTAGGCTCTGCCCTGAAGCCCGGTGATTATGTGGTATACGAGTCCACCGTTTATCCCGGATGCACGGAAGAAGATTGTGTGCCCGTCCTCGAGGAAGTCAGCGGATTGAAATTCAATCAAGACTTCAAAGTCGGCTACAGCCCCGAACGCATTAATCCAGGAGACAAGGTCAACACCATAGAAACCATCGTGAAAGTGGTGAGCGGATCCGATGCGGAAAGCGCCGAAGCCATCGCTCGGACCTACAACCTCGTAGTCAAGGCGGGGACCCACCAAGCATCGAGCATCAAGGTAGCTGAAGCCTCAAAAATCATTGAAAACACGCAGCGTGATGTCAACATCGCCCTGATCAACGAACTCAGCATCATCTTTGAGCGGGTAGGCATCAACACCTACGAAGTGCTCGAAGCCGCAGGGACCAAATGGAACTTCCTCAAATTCAGTCCGGGCCTCGTAGGTGGACACTGCATCGGCATCGACCCGTACTACCTCACCTGGAAATCAGATAAACTGGGTTACCAAGCTCGCGTCATCAACTCGGGCCGTTTCGTGAACGATGCCATGGGCGCCCACGTCGGCAAACAGGTCGTCAAGCGCATGCTCGCCCAAGGTCGAAACCTGTTGGAGTCTCGCATTCTGGTTATGGGACTGACATTTAAGGAGGACGTCGCCGATATCCGCAACACCAAGGTCGTGGACGTCATCAAAGAATTGCAGAGCTACAACATCAAAGTAGATGTCGTGGACCCTTATGCCAGCGCCAAAGAAGTAGACCGCGAATATGGACTGGCACTCAAAGACGCCCCGGAACCGGGAGCCTATGACGCCGTCATCCTCGCCGTAGCCCACGAACCATATCGGGCCATGAGCGAAGCGGACTTTTCAAATTTGATGCGCCTTGACAACGGAGTATTCGCCGATTTGAAAGGGTTGTTCCGCGGCAAGATCCATGCCCTCGAATACTGGAGCCTTTAACCACTGAACCCATGCGTGAATTCAATTCTATTTTGGTCACCGGAGGAGCCGGTTTCATCGGATCTCACGTGATTCGCACCCTATTGAAGGAACGGCCGCAAGCCAATTTGGTCAACCTCGACGCATTGACTTATGCCGGTAACCTCACGAATCTGCGGGATGTCGAGGCGAACCCCAACTACACTTTTGTCAAAGGAGATATTCAGGATAAGGCTTTGGTGACGCAACTCTTTGAAACACACCAATTCGACGCCGTGGTTCACTTAGCTGCCGAAAGTCACGTGGACCGGAGCATAGAAAATCCCATGGCCTTTTTGGAGACCAACATCCTGGGAACCGCCACCCTGCTCAATGCCGCAAAAAATGCGTGGATGGGAAGCGAAGGCGATCGGTGTTTTTATCACATTTCCACAGACGAGGTCTACGGGTCACTGGGTGCCGAAGGGCTCTTTACCGAGGAAACCGCATACGATCCCCGCAGCCCCTACAGTTCGTCCAAAGCCTCGAGCGACCACCTGGTTCGTGCTTGGCACCACACCTATGGCCTGCCCATCGTGATTTCCAATTGCTCAAACAACTACGGTGCATATCAATTTCCCGAAAAGCTGATTCCCCTCATGATTCGCAACATCCGAGATGAACGACCACTTCCGGTGTATGGAGAAGGCATCAACGTTCGGGATTGGCTTTGGGTGGAGGACCACGCATCGGCCATTGATGTGATTTTGCACCGGGGCGAAAACGGAAAAACGTACAACATCGGTGGATTGAATGAGTGGAAAAACATCGACCTCGTACACGAATTGATTCGACTTGTTGATGCAGCTTTGGACCGCGAAGTGGGGAGTTCGCTCAAGCTTATCACGTTTGTCAAGGACCGCGCCGGACACGACTTGCGCTATGCCATTGATGCCTCTCGCATTGAAAACGAATTGGGTTGGACACCGTCTATCACCTTTGAACAAGGATTGGCAGCGACAGTCGACTGGTACTTAAAGAACTCCGAGTGGCTGGATTCCGTCACTTCAGGACAATACCAGCAGTATTACGAAACGATGTACAGCAACCGCGGCTAATGGCTTGGTGGAATCTATTTAACGCTAAGTCTTCTGAGGCGGATCGACCGGACTTTAGCGCCGCACCCATCGATTTGGGCAAGCAGCTCGTGTTTGATGTTCACTCCCATCTGGTACCAGGCGTAGACGATGGTGCTGAGGCCTTGGATGATTCCCTGGCGATGATCGAGCGACTGGTCAAGTTGGGGTATGCCGGCGCCGTGATTACGCCTCACATCCACTCAGACATTTATCCCAATTCCGAGCGCTCGTTGCGGCCAGCGTTTGAGCACTTGCGAAAAGCGGCGGCGGCGCGATGGCCCCAATTTCACTTGCACCTTGCCGCAGAATATTTTCTGGATGATCACTTTGCGGAATGCATTGCTGCGGATGATTTACTGTGGTTCCCTGCAACCGATGAGGAAGGGCGAAAAGTGAAATGTGTGCTCTTCGAATTTGGTTTTCATGAGCCGCCCATGAACCACGACCAGGTCATTTTTGACCTCCAAATGGCCGGCTATACGGGTGTCCTTGCTCATGCCGAACGCTACCCGTACTGGCATCGCCAACCTGACCAAATCCGCTCGCTCTCGGACCGCGGAGTTTGGATCACCGTTAACGCAGCTTCCTTGGGAGGAGCTTACGGGCCTGAAATGTGTCGCGTAGCGGGTCAATTGCTCGAAACGGGAGTCGCTAAGATGGTTTGTTCGGATGCACACGGGCTCCGTCACATGGACAGCCTTGCGGCGTTAGCAAAGTCGCCGCTGGTGCAGCAATGGAGCACAACCCACGCAGTTCTCAGCCGGGGGATCCGATCGGAGCATTAATTGCCAACCGGCGCCAGCTCCACTTTCAGACCATCCAACTCGTTGCTCAAGTGGATTTGGCAACCCAACCGGCTGTGGTCCTCTACAAAAAACGCCTCATCCAACATATCCTCCTCGTCATCTGATTTGGGTGGGATGGCATGACTGCTATTGACGTACATATGGCAACTGGCGCACATCGCCATGCCTCCGCACGTCCCTTCAACCGGGAGCTCTGCGCTCTTGCACAGTTCCATCATATTCATCCCCATATCCGTAGGGGCATCCAACTCGTGCACGTTTCCTTCTCGGTCCGTGACGCTCACGCGAATCATATTATCTTCCATGGCTTAGCCTTCAAATCCGTTCACCCCGTTCACCGTGGTGTACTTCAAAACTAAGTTTTTGTCTGGATAAATGCGCTTAAACGCACTTTGAACCATCAACGTCGCTTCGTGGAATCCACACAAAATGAGCTTCAATTTGCCGGGATACGTATTGATATCGCCAATGGCATAAATACCCGGTACGTTCGTGCTGTAGTCCAGCGTATCCACTTCCACCGCATTTTTGGTGATGTTTAGCTTCCAGTCGGCAATGGGACCCAATTTGGGGCTCAATCCAAACAAGGGCACCCAATGGTCCGTCGGAACCTCATGCACTTCTCCCGCCTTGGTTTTGACGGCGATGCGCTCCAGTCCGTCCTGCCCTGATACTTCGACCACCTCAGCGTCTGTCATCAACTTGATGCGGCCTGCAGCCGCCAAGTCCATAACCTTTTGTACGCTGTCCAAATGTCCTCGAAACTCCTTGCGGCGGTGAACCAAAGTCACCTCCGACGCCACACCCTCCGCCAAAAAGATGGTCCAGTCAAGTGCCGAATCACCACCGCCCGAAATCACGACCTTCTTGTCCCGATAAAATTCAGGGTCCTTGATGATGTATTCGACTCCTCGGTCTTCAAAATCAGCCAACTGAGGAACTGGAGGTTTCCGCGGTTCGAAACACCCCAGTCCGCCTGCAATGGCAATGATGGGGGCGCGATGTCGGGTACCACGATTCGTCGTTAAGATAAACTGACCCTCTTCGTCTTTTTCAATTTGCTCAGCGCGCTCGCCCAGCGTGAACCCGGGGCGGAACGGCTCCGCTTGTTCCATTAACGATCCACGAGTTCTCCCGCCAAAATCGAGGGATACGCAGGGATGTCATAAATCGGCTTCTTGGGGTAAATCTCTGAGCACTGTCCGCCAGGTTGAGGCAATGCGTCAATTAAGTGGCAACGCAATTTCAGCAGGCCGGCTTCAAAAACCGTGAAGAGACCGCAAGGGCCGGCTCCAATGATGAGGATGTCCGTTTGAATCATGAATGGATGCTCCGATGGTTTAGGGCGCTGAAATCGAGCGCAAAATTAATCAAACAACAAAGAGAACAAGCGGATGTTCGTTAGAATCTCAGGCGGTGGTCCAATTAATGGCCTCTACCTTTTCCACCTCCGGCGCGGCCGCGCGGATCGCTTGCTCTACGCCCCCTTTCATCGTCATATGGATCATTTGGCAGTCGGCGCACGCACCGTGCAATTCGACCTTCACACAAAGGTCCTCCGTCACTTCAACCAAACGAATGTCACCGCCGTCCGCCTCTAAGTAAGGGCGCAATCCGTCTAGGGCTCGCTCTACACGCGATGAGATCTCGGCTAGATTTGACATCAGTTGATTGTTTTGCCCAATTTTTCCAGCAAGTTAGCAATCACAGAACGGAAAGCCGCCGCCGCCGGAGAGTCCCCCTGTAAGACAGCAGGTCGGCCAGCATCTCCCGCTTCTCGGATCGATTGGATGAGCGGTAATTCGCCAAGAAACGGAGTTTCGAGCGCTGCAGCGAGCCTTTTGGCCCCGTCCCGTCCAAACAAATCATAGCGCCGGTCCGGCATATCAGGTGGCACGAAATACGACATGTTTTCAATCAATCCCAGGACCGGCACTTGGATGGACTCCAAGCGAAACATCCCAATGCCTTTGCGGGCATCTGCCAATGCCACTTCCTGCGGCGTACTCACCACCACGGCTCCTGTCAACGGCACATCTTGGACAAGGGACAAGTGAATATCGCCTGTGCCCGGCGGTAAATCAATGATCATAAAATCCAATTCGCCCCAATGCGCATCGGTAAACAGCTGACCCAAGGCCCGGCTCGCCATGGGACCGCGCCACACGATCGCTTGATCCGGATCGGCAAAAAACCCAATGGAAAGCACTTTCACTCCGTACTGCTCGACGGGTTGAATCAGCGTCTTCTCCCCCAGCTCGATCGGAACAGGTTTAGCATCTGTCACATCAAACATGGTAGGAATGCTCGGGCCATAAATGTCGGCATCGCACAATCCGACTTTGTAACCCAACTGAGCGAGCCCAACCGCCAGATTCGCTGCGACAGTGCTCTTTCCCACCCCGCCTTTCCCAGAAGCAATCGCAATGACATGTTCAACACCTGGCAATACCTTTCGCGTATCGGAAGTGCGCTCTTCGGCCTTCACACCTTCAATGGTTACCTCAAACTCTGCAGCGGCGCCAAACGCACGCTCCAGCGCAAAGCGCACCGCCTCCTCCACACGCTGTCGAGCATGCATCGCAGGATTTCCGGTCTTTACCGTCACATTCACCCGGCCTTCCTCCACCGAGTGCACCGTGACCCAACCTAGACTCACAACGTCCTTGCCCAATTCCGGATCCAGGACACCCTTTAACACCTCAAGCACTCCTTCTTCTGTCCAATTCATTTTGTATTCGGTTTTGCGTGGTTAAAGTTCTGCATTGTCCATCAATTCTGCTGCAGTCCAAGGCTCCCAAAACACCCGCTCGAGGTTCACAATTTGATTTTCTACGACGTGCACCCCTTCCGCCTCGAGCTGGTCGGCCATGGGCGCCTCTGATGAAAAATGAACCGCGCCGGTGAGCAACCCATTTCGGTTCACCACCCGATGAGCAGGCACCGGAGGAGTTTCATGAAAACATTGATTCAACGCCCACCCCACACGGCGAGCCGATCCAGCCGATCCAATGCAGCGGGCAATGGCTCCATACGAAGTCACCCGGCCACAGGGAATCAAGCGGGTCAGGTCATAAACCGCTTGCTTGAATTCATCTCCAGCCAGTTTCGACATGGTCAAATTTGAATTTGGAGGTAGTGAATCTTACGGCCCTCCTCGAGCCACATCGTCTCATAAAATGTCTTGACCTCCAACAATGCCCGGAGCTCCGGTGGGACTCGGTGCACCAAATCGCCATAGACATCGGCACTGTCGTAATTGATTTGGTATCCTGCTTCCACGTAGTTTTCCCGGGAAAGTTCATACAGCAGTGGGCTATCGCTCTTCACATGAATGAGGCTATTCGGTTGGAGGATGTTGCGGTAGCGCTGTTCTATGAAAACAGAAGATGTGATGCGCTTCGTCCCCTTCTCGTCTTTGGGCTGAGGATCGCTAAACGTCAACCAAATTTCACGGACTTCTCCCGGAGCAAAATACCGTTCGATAAATTCGATCTTCGTCCGAAGGAAGGCCACGTTTCGGATGTCTTCGTCGTTGATGGTTTTTGCACCTCGCCAAACACGCTGGCCTTTGATGTCGACACCGATGTAGTTGCAATGGGGATTTTGACGGGCCTGAGCAATGGTGTATTCACCCTTTCCGCAACCCAATTCCAGCACAATAGGATAATCGTTCCCAAAGACCGATTGAGCCCACTGTCCTTTAAATTCATGGTCCACACCCTGAATCGCCTCTTCCAGTGGTGGCTCAAAGACCCGATCGAAGGTGGCGAGCTCCTTCCATTTTGCCAATTTTCCTTTGCCCATTCAATCAACAAAATTACGGAACTTCGCACCGATGAGCAGTTTTGATTCTTCCCGTCCCGTGGTGTTGTTTGCCCTGCTCGATTGGGGCATGGGTCACGCCACCCGAACAGCTCCTCTGATTCAATTTGCAGTGGACCAAGGATGGGCCGTTCATGTCGCTACCAAAGGCACTGCGCTGGCCTTCTTGCGCACCCAATTTTCGCCTGAAGCCATTTCATTCCACACCAAGCCGGGACCGGACATTACCTACGCCAAACGGGGAACATGGATGAAAATCGCCGCGCAGGTTCCTGAATTCTTGAACAGTATCCGAAAAGAAACGAGCTGGACTGCAGAATTCGTGGCTCGGCATGGAATCACGCACATCGTGAGTGACAATTGCTATGGGGTCCACCATCCCGATATTCCATGTGTGCTCATGTCGCATCAATTGCAACTTCCTGTACCCAATGCAGTTGCAGCGCTGGCAAGCACCTTTGTGAACAAGCACGCTGCCCAGTTCAGATCAGTTTGGATTCCAGACGATGAAAGCGTGGGACTAAGCGGAGCCTTGACTTCTCACCATCAGCTCCCTCATGCTGAATATGTGGGAATATTAAGCCGCTTGTCCCCCCATGCAGCCCAAGGCAATTGGCGCACGGTGGGCATGGTCAGCGGACCCGAACCGCACCGAAAGTTAATGGAACTTGCTCTGCTCCGCTGGATGAAAGGAATACCCGGACCCTGCCTGCTCATTGCCGGGCGACCTGGAGATGAAGTTGAAGTGAACGACCACGTGACGGTTTGGCCTGACCCCTCGGCGGAGGACTTGGCCGGCGCGTTGTGCGGAGCAGAAACCATCGTGTGCCGTTCGGGCTATTCCTCGCTCTTGGATTTGGCTGCTTTAGGGCAGCGGGCCATTTTGGTGCCAACGCCCGGCCAACCGGAACAGTTGCTCTTGGCCCGGCACTGGGCTCAGACCTTTGGCATGGCGACGTGCACGCAGCACGAACTGGAATCTGGTCTTGTCCCGGTCGTATCCGGCTCGCCTGCCCAGTTAGAACCCAACACCAAGGCCCAGCAGGCGTTATTGGATTTGGTTCTGAACGCCTAACTTCCCTGCATGGAACACACGCTTGATGACGAACATTTCATGCGACTGGCCCTGGCAGAAGCGCAACACGCTTTCGAACAAGACGAAGTGCCTGTTGGAGCGATCATTGTTGCACGCAATCAGGTCATCGCCCGTGCCCACAATTTGTGCGAGCGGTTGCATGATTTCACAGCACATGCCGAGATGCAAGCCTTTACTGCAGCTTCAGAATACCTGGGTGGAAAGCACCTGGATCAATGCACTTTGTACGTGACCTTGGAGCCCTGCCCTATGTGCGCAGGAGCAGCCTTTTGGACACGGGTCGGGCGGATTGTGTTCGGTGCGTCTGATGCGAAACGTGGATACCAGCGATGGAATAACCCGGCACAACATCACCTCATCCACCCTAAAACAGCTGTAGAAGGAGGAGTTTTGGAAGATGAATGCAGTGAATTGCTCAAGGCATTCTTTGCTCAAAAACGAAAGAAGCCCTGAGGCATGCTTGTCCTCGCCCGTCCTGATTAACTTTGCCTTGGGTGCAATCATGCTCCTCTACTCGCAATGCTTGAACTGAACAAAGATTACCTCCAAGTACTCGTTGACCGCATTGATGCTGGTCAGGATACGGAGTTGCGCAATTCTTTGGTGGATTTGCACGCAACGGATGTGGCCGAAATTTTGGATCGGTTGAAGTTCGACCAAGCGAATTATTTGTTCCGATTGCTTGAAAACGAAGTCAAAGCAGACGTACTTATCGAGCTGGACGAGGAACAGCGATCGAGCTTGCTTCATGCCATGACGGCCGAGGAGATTGCAGAGGAAGTGCTTGAAAACCTCGATTCGGATGACGCAGCAGACGTGATGTCCGAATTGCCAGATACCAAAGCTGAAGAGGTCATTGGACTATTGGAAGATCCGGAACAAGCTTCGGATATCCGGGATTTATTGAACTATCCAGAGGGCACAGCTGGAGCACTTATGGCCAAAGAATTGGTGAAGGTTCAAGGTGAGTGGACGGTAACGCGTGCCATCCGAGAAATTCGGCGCCAAGCAGAGGAGTTGCACCAAGTCTACACGGTTTATGTGGTGGATGAAAATGACTGCTTAACGGGACGCCTGAGCTTGAAACATCTGCTGCTAGCGGCAGAAAGCACACGCTCCAAAATCAAAGACCTCCAAAAGGAAGATGGCATTATTTCCATTTTAGGACAAGAATCCGCAGACAAAGCCACCAAACTGATGGAGCGGTATGACCTCGTCGCACTGCCAGTCGTAGATAAAGAAAATTGCCTGCTCGGTCGCATAACCATCGACGATGCGGTCGATGCCATCATCGAAGATGCGGAGCGAGATTATCAGTTGGCCAGCGGTATCTCGGAGGATGTGGAATCCAGCGACAGCGTCTGGACCCTGACCCGGGCTCGTTTGCCTTGGTTGCTCATTGGACTGGTAGGGGGATTGGGTGGAGCCTACATCATTGGCGCCTTTGACATTCACGAAAATGCGCGGATGGCCTTGTTCATTCCGCTAATCGCAGCGATGGGAGGAAATGTCGGAGTGCAATCTGCAGCGATTGTTGTGCAGGGATTGGCTTCTAGCAGCCTAGGCACCGGGGGAATTCTCAGTCGACTGTCCAAAGAATTGGGGGTAGGTCTGATCAACGGGTTTATTTGCGCTTTGCTGATCTTGGGGTCTAGCATGGTTCTGGGATTCGGGACGTCGCTGAGTATCACCGTCAGCATCGCCTTGCTGTGTGTGATCGTATTCGCTGCACTGTTCGGGACTTTTGTCCCGTTGATGTTGGACCGGTACAAAATTGACCCGGCCCTCGCCACGGGACCCTTCATCACAACGGTCAATGACATCATCGGCTTGATGATTTACTTCGCCGTGGGCAGCATGATATCTGCGTACTTGGCGTGATGGCACGGATTGCTTTTCTCGATACGGTCCATGAAGTTCTGTGGGAGCGCTTGGTGCAGGGTGGCTACACCTGTGAACACGCAGAATCCATGACACGCGAAGAAATTCATGCAGGTGCATTGGCAGAACACCAGGGAATCGTGTTGCGCTCTAGGTTGACTTTGGATGCGGCGCTAATGGATGCGATGCCTCGCCTGCAATGGATTGCAAGAAGTGGCTCAGGCTTGGACAACATCGACGTCGAGGCGGCGGCAGACCGCAGCATTCGAATCTTTTCATCCCCTGAGGGAAACGCTACAGCTGTGGGCGAACATGCCGTCGGACAATTGCTCATGCTGCTTCACAAGCTCGCACATGCTGATCGCCATGTGCGTGAAGGAGGTTGGAACCGTGAAGCCCACCGCGGCGGCGAATTGGAAGCACGTACCGTCGGGATCATAGGGTTCGGAAACATGGGGCAATCCTTTGCGAAGCGGCTCATGGGCTTTGGCTGTAGGGTCTTGGTGTACGACAAATACGTTTCGGGCTTCAACGGCCAATACGGAGCCCAAGAAGTGAAGATGGAGCAGCTGCATGCCGATGCAGACATTGTCTCCCTTCACCTTCCCCTAACACCGGAGACGCATGGAATGATTGATGCAAACTGGATAGCACAATTCCAACGCCCCTTCTATTTGCTCAATACAGCACGCGGAGAACTGGTCGATACAACGGCCTTGCTCGATGCGTTGGATGGCGGTCAAATGGCCGGGGCCGCCCTGGACGTATTGGAATTTGAAAAACGAAGCTTGGAAGGACTCGCTGAACGCCCTGTTGCTTTGGAACGTCTATTTGAGCATCCTCAAACCGTCCTTTCCCCGCACGTGGCGGGATGGACTTCGGAGAGTTACTTCAAATTGAGCGACGTACTTGCGGACAAAATTCTTCGCACGAAACAAAATTCCCTCTGACTGGCAGTCAGGAAGGTTTATCAGTTTTCTGAGTTCGTGCGTTCCCGGCTGGAGGCAGAATAAAGCACCTTGAGCGCAGACGCCTTTCGCAGCTCCTGCTTCACATCTGTGACGATGCCCATCTTCGTGTCTTTGTCGACTTTGAGCGACACCCACATTTTACTCTGCTCCGATTCCGCAAGCGTCAGACGTTCATTGGATACCCATTCCTGTATCATCTCAGGGGAGGAGAAGGCATCGTTCAGTTGCATTACTGGCTGTGTTCCATACCGGCGGTCCATGGGTACACCAATGTTAACGTACCGAATCAAGTGCTTCTTCTCAATTTTGTACAGCTCAGAAGCTTCCGGACGGATTAACCGTACTTTCTCCTCTTCCGTGCGCAGCACCGTCGCCACCATGAAAAAGAACAATAACATAAATACGATATCCGGAAGTGAGGCAGTCGAAATAACCGCCATACCGCGTTTGTTGCCTTTTTTAAACTTTCCCATATCAGTAGTACGTTGATCCTTCACGTGGCTCCGCCTCCGAAATCCTCTGAGGGAAAACGGAACGCACCGCAATGATTTTGTCCAACAAAGCCCTGTCTTCCGAATTGCGGTCGTACAAATCCTCTAGTTCCTTGTAAGAGCGTCCGAATTTGGCGATTGCCAGCTCGTCTCGCAATTCATTGACCGCTGATTGCAGCTCATTCTGAACCTGGAGATACGTATTGTACGTGGTGGCGTTATCGTTCTGCATGGAGATCAACGCAGAGGGTGGAAGCTCTTTGTAATCCCCTCCCAACAGCTCGATAGTCGTCAGCTTCTCCTTCCAATTGTCGAGCACTTTCTGGTAGTTCTTCTTCCTGTTCTCGTCTTCTGCAGCTGCCAAAAAGGACTCGTATTCAGCGATGCGCTGTCTCACATCCACTTTGCGGACCCACAATCGCTCAGGAAACGCTGCATTGGTCTTTCCGTTCGCTCCTGTAACCAGCTCGACCTCGCGGTTTTTGCCCACTGTCTGACGACCAATTGGGTGTTCCATAATGCCATCACCCGTTGCGACGAGGAAATTCTTCGCCTTATCCTTCAAGTCGGAGATGTCCGCAGGTTCGCCCTCTACGAGAAGCGCGTCCAAGAAGTTGACCTTCACGTTGAACACGTTCTGCTCTTTTGCTTGAGGAACGTCAATGTCCGGCGGCACCGGAGGAGGCAATTGACGCTTGATGCCTTCGTCCGAATCAATGGTGGTCGTGACCAACCAAAAGATCAGGAGGAGGAAGGCGATGTCCGCCATCGAGCCCGCATTGATTTCCTGTAGTTCTCGGCGTGCCATGCAGTTCTTATTTCAATGCGCTACTTACTTCCGAAACAACAATGGTCAAAATGGAAATGGATCCAAGCAGGTAAACGAAATAAAGTCCGCCTCCTGCGAACAAACTTTCCCCATTTGTCACGGTGATTCCGCTGACTTCATATGCGTTCAATACAGTGTCATCAGCCAAAACGTAGAAACTTAACAAGCCGATAACCAAGAATCCGAGGAATCCGATTATCGTCCCCATCACACTCTTGGGGTTATTGACCATTTTGAGCACGAGGAAGCCAAGTCCAAAAAGAATGGAGGCCGCAGCGCAAGCGATGCCTACAAAGTAAATGATGTAGAACAGGCCGTCGAGCAGGCCGCCGTAGCGCTCTTGACCTTCTACAAAGGTCTCATCGGATCCACTGCGAGACGTAATCATGTAGCTGAGGATAACCCCCGCCAAAATGACTCCGATGCGCAGCACCGACAATCCTAATCTAAGTCCTTTATCACCCATAATTTCTTGAGTTTAAAGATTACTTACCCTGCAACTTGCGCTTGTACAACAAGTCAACGAGGTCCATGGAAGCTTCTTCCATGTCCAATACGATGCTGTCGATCTTGGACAAGATGTAGTTGTAGAAAATCTGGAGGATGATCGCAACAATCAAACCGGATACCGTCGTGATCAAGGCCACCTTGATACCTCCAGCAACGATCGAGGCGTTAATGGTGTTCGCTTCGGCAATCTTATCGAAAGCAGAAATCATACCGATAACGGTACCCATGAAGCCCAACATCGGCGCCAAGGCGATGAACAAACTGATCCAGCTCAGCCCACGCTCGAGCTTGGACATCTCGACACTTCCATAATCTTCGATCGCCTTCGCCACTTCCTCATAGCTTCCGGAAGAGCGGTCGAGGCCTTGGTAGAAGATGGTCGCTACTGGACCGCGCGTGTTTCGGCACACTTCCTTTGCAGCTTCTTCTCCGCCTTTCCCTAATGCATCTTCGATACCCTCTACGAGTTTTGCAGAATTAGTGGTCGCCATGTTCAAGTAGATGATGCGCTCAATGGCCAGTGCCAAACCGAGAATCAAACAAATCAGGACGAATGCCATGAATGTTGCTCCTCCTTCGATGAAGTATTTCTTCACCGTTTGGTGGAAACTGAGAACCTCACGCTTCTCTTCTGCCGGCTCTTCTGCAACCATTGGGGCTGCCACGGCGGTCGAATCAACGGCGGTCGAATCAACGGCGGTCGAATCAACGGCGGTCGAATCAACGGCGGTCGAATCTGCATCCACATCCATAGATGCAGAGTCATTTGCAGCCATTTCCGTTTGAGCTTCCTGAGCGAGAATCGCGGCAGGAGTTTGGAGCATCATTAACCCTGCTAAAGCAAGGAGGGTAAACAACTTCTTCATGTGAATCAGGTTGGTGTTTTTTTTCAAAAAATGTACGTGCTACAACTCTCTTCAAAAAAATCGTAGGGGTGCAAATGTAATTCGTTCGGTTGCAAGGTGCAAAGAAATTTGAACCGTTCGCGAGAAAATGAAAATTTGCACCCACGCAGCAGCCTTCGCACAAACTAACTTTGCCCCATGCACCTCATCGACACCCACACCCATTTATACCAACCTGCTTTTGACACCGACCGGGAAGCTGCCATGGAAAGGTGCTTGAGTGCCGGGGTACACACCCTTCTGCTCCCCAACATCGACAGCGAGTCCATTCCCCGTGTTCACGGCATGATGGATCAGTGGCCCGACCGATGCTTTGGCATGATGGGGCTTCATCCTTGCCACGTGAAGCCAGATTCCATGGAGGCAGAGTTGGCGGCATGCGAAGATGCATTGCGAAATTCAGGAAGGCGATACGTCGCTGTTGGTGAGATTGGATTCGACCTGCATTGGGACAAAACGACGCTAAAAGAACAGCACACCGCGTTCGAACGGCAAGTGGCCTGGGCCAAAGAGCTCCAGCTGCCCATTGTCATCCACGTCAGGGAGGCCTTTGACGACATGTTTGAAGCCCTGGACCGCCTCAACGACGAGGGGCTACGTGGCGTTGTTCATTGCTTCACCGGGACGCTAGAGCAAGCAAATCGCGTGGTCGAATACGGAGACTTTTACCTGGGCATAGGAGGTGTTGCTACATACAAGAACGGTGGATTGGATGCCGTGCTCCCTCACGTGCCGCACGACCGGGTCATCTTGGAAACCGATAGCCCTTATCTCGCGCCCGTTCCACACCGAGGAAAACGCAACGAATCGTCCTACACCGCAATCGTTGCGCAACGCTTAGCTGATTTATGGGAAGTACCCATTGAGCAGGTCGCTCAGAGAACCACCGATAACGCGCAGCGGTTGTTTAGCATAGAGGTGCACTGATTCGGCCCATGTCTTGCTACTTTTGATTCCTCATGAATTCCATCCAAGACTCCAACATCCTCATTTTATACACCGGTGGCACCATCGGCAGTGTACAGACGGCGGAAGGAGGCCTGGCTCCTCTGGACTTTTCTGAAATCTACCGACATGTTCCGGAATTGATTCAAGATGAATTGACGCTGGAGACCTTTTCGTTCGAACCGCCGATTGATTCTTCAAACGTCGGACCCCAGCACTGGGCTCAGCTGGCTTCCATCATTCGTGATCGGTACCATGAGTTTGACGGATTTGTAATTTTACATGGAACAGATACCTTGGCCTATACGGCATCAGCGTTGAGTTTTATGCTCGAAGGGCTGCATAAACCCGTTGTTTTGACGGGCAGTCAATTGCCGATTGGATTGCCTCGAACAGATGGTCGGGAAAACCTCTTGACGGCAGTGGAAATTGCCCGTACCCGTCTTTTGGATGCCCCAATGATCCAAGAAGTCGCGGTGTATTTTGGTTCATCGTTGTACCGTGGAAACCGCACGCACAAGGAAAGTGCAGAATCGATGCAGGCCATCATCAGCCCGAATTTGCCGGCTTTGGCAGAGGCTGGAGTGGACATCATGTACAACCAACCCCTTTTATTTCGAGATTCCGCCCAAGAACTCAAGGTCCACATGACCATGGAATCCCGAATCGCCTGGTTACCGGTTTTCCCAGGCCAACCGATGGAAATCTTCGAACGTGTATTGGAATGGCCGGAATTGAAAGGACTCGTGTTATCCACGTTTGGTTCGGGCAATGCACCCACCGACCCGCACCTCCGGAAGATCCTATCGCAGGCCAAAGAACGGGGCATCGCCATGGTCAATGTATCCCAATGCAGCCACGGAGCGGTTCATCCCGAACGATACGCGACGGCACACATACTCCGAGACTGTGGCGTCATTCCAGGAGAGGACATGACCACGGAGGCGGCCATCACCAAACTTATGCATTGCCTCGGGCGTGGATTAGCCGCCGAGGACCTCTGGAGCGAGATGCGTCAAAATCTCCGCGGAGAGATCACCAAATTCAGCCCAATTGCCGCGGTAAATTGATTTCAGTGCAATCCCATCATGAGGGTTTGGATTCACATGAAGAATTTCGGTACTTTTGCCTCCCTCCTGCACAATCGCAGGAGGAATGGAGAGGTGGCCGAGTGGCTTAAGGCGCACGCTTGGAAAGCGTGTTTACCTGAGAGGGTAACCCGGGTTCGAATCCCGGTCTCTCCACATATGTAAAAAGCCAGCGCTAGACGCTGGCTTTTTTTGTTCAAAGTGATCCAAACAAGAAACCAGCCTTGCGGCTGGTTTCTCTGAGAATATATAGAGCTCTCGACTTAGTCCGATGCCCTTACGTCAATCTCTGCCGACGGCATTGAATTCGGTTCAGGATGGATTTTCACAACCGCTTCATCCGTTACAGATGCGCCGTATGAATCCGTGACCGTTAGCCGAAAAGTGTATTCACCGTTGG
>JGI20156J14371_10001095_pt1 | contig 22534 bp, 22 predicted proteins | sample COG_06_FD_14371 | JGI IMG/M metagenome (IMG submission 14371)
TTGACGTGAAGTTTTCGCGCGTCGCGTGCGTATACGATTTCGCGGGATGACTCAATATATACGCGTTACATGTCACTGAAGTCACCTAACGCTAAAAAGGTCGCGCGCTCACGTCGCGACGTCGTGTACGCCGTTGTTCTGGAGGATGGCCTGCCTGAGCACGCTCTTCTGATTATCGCTCAGACTCGCGTCGGTGATGGTGAGTTTGTACGCGAGGGCGACGTGACCCTCGGGAAGAGGCGCGGGCGGAGGACTCGGAGGACTCGGAAGACTCGGAGGACTCGGGGAGATCGTCGGGGTCGGGGTCGGGGTCGGGGTCGAACTGGGCGCCGCGTAGCTGTCGTTGACGTGATGAAGAGATTCCTCGGTGGTGAAGGCCGCGAACGGACCCGTCGTCGCGCCGAGTTTCGTCGTATCGTAGTTGTTCGACGCGCACGAGTAAAGACCGCCCTCTCCGGTTGGATTTCCGAAGTAATCGTTAGTGGAGGCCCACTGACTATGAAACTTATTGACGGAACACTGACTCCACATGGCGTTCGTGCCGGTTACCGCGTAACCCATGACGGCCGTGTCGTTGTGCGGGTTGTTCGTCAGGCACGAGTCGACGTTCCCGGAATCGTCTCCATCTTCGTACACGTGCATGAACCCGAGATTATGTCCCAACTCGTGCGCGAGGACGAGACCGGGAAAGTAGTGACCGGGCGTGTTGAGCGTCGACGTCAGACCGTAATTAAGGTTAGGCACACAGGTTCCGGTCGAGTCGGAGGCACGGACTTGTCCCGCGTAGAATGACTCGTACGTGGCGTCGTCGGCCAACAGCGTAGCGCATCCACTTCGATGGTCGTCGGAGAATGTGTAACACGTGGTGTTCGTCATCGCCAGACCCACGGTCACGTGACCCTCGAACATGCCGCCGAAGTTTCCAGACAGGAGGTGCCAACCGTGGACCTCGTCTCCGATGGTCTTCATATCACCGGTCACAGCCTGTTTCGTGATCAGGTCGTACTCGGACACGTGAAACGCGTACTTTCCGAAATCCTGAAGATACAGGGGGAGATCGATGGTGTTCTGGGGACTCCCGGTCACATCATCGTAAGAGCCGGTCTCTACGTTGCTCTGTGTCACGATGGACGGAAGAGTGGTCCATATTATGTGTTTCCTCATCCTGAACTGAATCTGAGGGGTGAACCTGTCGCCGACGAGGTAGATGGCGTTCGTGGCGGCGATCTCCGCGATCGTGTCCGCGAGGACGGCGGCTTCGTCGCCGCCGTAATTGAGATAACGTTTATGGTCCGAGACGAACACGTAATCGAACGTGACTCTCTGCGTCGTCGTGCCCTGGAGAAGACGACGACGTTTACGCGCGGAGGATTCGGTATCCTCGGGGAACTGAACGAAAGAGAGATCGAGTTTCGGTGGATACATCTGCGCGTCTATCGAGCGTCCGATGGATCCGAACGCGCCGTCGACCGCGGTCGACGTTCCGTTCCTCGTCTCGTCGCCCACGAACACGTCGACGACGTACGCACCCTCGACGTTCGCGTGGTCGCCGTCGCTCTTGTGGGCGCGATACGTCGTCCCGTCAGGAAGTGTGAAGACGATGATCGGTCCCCTCGGGCCACAGGACACGAGGGAGACGACGGATGACTCCGTGTATCCGGCGTACGCGCAAGACGTCTCCGGGACGGGTTCCGTCCTCTCGATGAGAACGTCGTTTTCGTACGCGTACGACGAGAAATCAGAAGAGACGACGTCTATCCCGGCGACCTCGACGCGTCCCAGTTCTGCGAGAGACCCGTCGTCTGGAACCACGACATCGAACGACACGACGCCATCGGACGCGACGACGCGGTCGCGCACTTGCAGTGTTCTCGTCGAATCTACCGCGCGAACGACGACGAGTGAATGACAGAGTAAGACGAACGCGACGAGCGCGAAGCGCTGGAAACACTCGACGCGAGACGACATCTCACGGACAGCGCGATCTCACTTTCGTGTCTTCTTAAATAGGCGCGCTAAATGCCTACTCCGGTGGAAAAAACTCTATGAAATTTCATCTTGAGTCGATCCAATTCGTCTTTGTTGCGTCGATTCTCCTCCAGTAACTTCTTGGACTTCTCCTTCTCTACGGCGAGTCTCGTCACAGACTCGACCAGGAACGCGTCGTGAGCCTCTCTGAGCGCGTCGTACTCCTCGTTCCGCACGGGGGTCCTCCTTTCCTTTTCGTCGCTGGTCATGGGAAACCAGGGATGCGGAAAAATGTCCGAAATGGGAACCAGGGCGTCGAACACTCGGTCGTCCCACTCGAGCATCGGATAGATCGTCGCATCGACCGGTGAATCGTCACACAGACTTCGGAGAGCGATGTCGCCGATCGGCGGCTCGACGGGGGTGGTCGATTGGATGGTCACGCCGTTCCACGACGCGTTCAGACCATCTCGATCGAGTGACGAAGGGTGCACCGAGCCACTCGCGTCGCTTTTATCGAGATCTTCGAGGTCTTCGAGGAGGTGTTCGTCGAATCCATCGAACGCGCCGTCGATGATCATCGGCTCGACGGGCTCGATGGGTTCGACGGGCTCGACGACGTCGCGAGACAACGTCTGGTTCTCAGTCACTATCGCGTCCGGCGTCGCGACGTGCGGTTCGTCCGATTCGCTCGACGCGTCGATCGTCGGACGCGTCAGCGTCGGAGCCGGTGATCTCTTTAGCCTCGTCGACACCGAGTACGTCGGCGTTCTGTTCCGTGATAATCGAACGCCGCACGCGTTACACAGTATTTCTCCGGCGAACCTGCGCCACTGAGGCGTCTCGGTAGCCTTACACGAGGAACACGTCGGTTTCGTCTCCGTCTCGTCCATTTTTATTTTTTTTTGTACCCACCGGCGTCTTGGTTTTCGCGCGCGAAGAGTAATGAAAGAAAAAAAGACGGAGACTGCGATTTAATATATTCACCAATTTATTTTCAAGTTTTGTAATAACGGCTCGACGGACTCGACGACGTCGCGAGACGCCGACCATTCCACTCTGGTTCTCCGTCACCACCGCGTCCGGTGTCGCGACCCGCGATTCGCCCGATTCGGTCGACGCTTTATGATGAATATACATACAAAGCTTGGACGCGCATCGCGCCGCGAATGAGTTCTCGTAAGAAAATACCGGAGTACGTCAAACGCAGGATCGCGGCCCGACAGTCGTGGAAATGCGAGAGGTGCGACGCGATGTTGTCCGAAGCGTTTCAGATCGACCACACCGTTCCTCTGTGGAACGGCGGCGCCGACTCGGAGAGCAACTGCTCCGCCCTATGCGCGAACTGTCACGCGATCAAAACTCAAAACGAAGCGACCGAACGAGCGGCCGCGCTGGAGAGGAGCAACGCGGAAAAGGCGGCGACGGCGAGGCAAAAACTCTTACGCGCGGAGGAGGAAAAGTGCGAGCAAGAAAAACTGCCTGGAGGGAAATGCATGTGTACGGTTTGTGGCGCGACGTATTACGCGATATTTCCTCACCGGTGTCTCGTCGCGTTAAGCAGAGCGGAACAGAAACTCAAGGGCAGAGGCCTTTCGCTCGCGTTTAGAAAAAAAACAAGTAGTGAAATACGAAGTCGGTCGTCGGTGTTCGAAGAGTTTAGATTCACAATTTAGTTTTACAAAAATTTCCAGCACACTATTTATTCGACGGGACCCCCCCCGCTCGCCCGCCCGATGAGTTTCGAAATCATATCCGCCGCCGCCACCGCTCCTCCTCCTCCCTCGGACCGAGACTTCTCCTCGTTCTCGCCCGAGGAGCTTCGAGGTACGTCGGTTAAGCAGAGTTACGCGCGATTGTCGCGTGACAGAAAAAAAATAACACGAGGAGACTGGCGTATCAAGACCGAGGCTCCCGTCACTGCCTTTGTCCTCGACGCGTCCGATCCCTCGTTAGCGTACGTCGCGACGAACGATGGGGAACTCCGCGCGCATCGTAAAGGGAAAAACAAAACACACGCCGTACGACTCGCTCAAGGTCTCGGTGGCGAGGTGTTCGACATCGCGCAAGATTCCGAACGCTTACTCGCGATCGCGCGGGAAAAAATCACGAGAGTGTCGAAAACAGGAAGGAACCCCGTCGTGATACCCATACCTTCTGGGTCGATCGTCCGCGGTGCATGTTTCGGCGTCGGGGACACCGTCGTGGTCGCGCGCGAAGAGGAAAGCGAAATAAAAGGAACCGTCGTCGGCGTGCGTGTTTTTCCGTCGTCGAAGAACCTGTCGGTTCTTCCGCCACTCCTCTTCGAATGTCACGGGGAGGCCAAGTTCGCGTGGAGTGCGTCTGGTCGTCGTTTCGCGGTCGCGCAACCCCGCAAAGAAACCGGCGCAAACCGCGTCCTGAGAATGCGGAATAAAAAACCCAAAACGTGGGAGTGTTCGGTGTTCAACGCGAAGTGTGAAATGATAGGAGTGGTCATCGAGACGGAGGGCGAGCCAAAAATAGCGTTGAGTGTCGACGGCGTCTCGCTCGCGGTGTACGAGGAGAAGCGATCCCGTCTGTCGGTGTGGCGCTCGGAAATATCGACGGAGTATCTCAAGACCACGTGTAAACAATGCGAGACGGAGGACACGGAGGGGAGGTCGTTCGATGAATATTGCACAGACGCCATCGATCTGAATCCCCTCCGGAGGATTCCTCCTCTGTACAAAACACCGGTGACGGGGGGAGGCGACGATACGTGTTTTAACACTGATATCTCGTCCAAGTCGCGGAAGCACCCGGTCACGAAGCACCCGGTCACGTACACACCATACAAGGTCGAACGACTCGACCCCCCGCTGACGACCTCGCGACTCCACCGCGAAGTGGAGGAACTGAATATAGGACCCGGTGTTAGGAGCATGATCGTGTGCGGCAAAGGCCACGGTGCCGCGTCGGTCGTGATGGCGCTCGATCCCGTCGATGGTGGCGCGCGAACGGTTCGCGTCGTCGATATCCCAGAGGGAGCGTTCGTGAGTGACGAATAAAATACGATAAAATACGTGCATATTAAAACCCAGACGCGCACAGCGCGACGCACAGGGGCATCTGTACCGCCACCACGTGCACCGCGTTCTTCATTTTGCCGTTAGTTAACAGTGCCGCGTTGAGGACGTGAGACGCGGCTCCGACGAGCGTGAACAGCGCCACGATGGAGTTCATGACCGACAGGTTGATCCAGAGCGCGAAGCACGCGTTACACGCGACGTCGTATCGTCTGACGAGAGACGATCGCGGAAAAAAAAGGTGAAACAGAACGCCGTTGACGATCACGACCAGACTCACGAACGACCCGGTCACCGCGTACCACGCGGCGAAAGGCGTCAGACCGAACAGACACAGGAGGTTCGGACGCCACTCGTCGTCGTCGTCCGACGACATCTTCGAGACCTTCGAGACCTTCGAGACCTTCGAGAACGAGAGACGACGACGACACGTCGAGCGCGAGCGCGAGGGCGAGACGTCGGCGATGCCCAGGTCGGCGAGGTCGGCTTCCGAGAGGTCGGGGAGGTCGGAAAGGTCGGGGAGGTCGGCGACGCGACGCGCGCGGCGATGTTCTCGTTCGCGTTTTCGCGCGCGAGTCGCGTCGAGCGTCGCGACGTCGGGTAGAGGTATCGAATTCTCGGGACGACGAGGAGGCGTGGAGTGACGACGAGACGGCGGAGACGACGGAGACGACGAAGTCGGCGACATTTTTTTTCACTGGAGGTGATTTTTCACAAGGGCGCGAGTGAAAATAAATCAATTTCTTCTCTGTTAACCCTAAACCCTAAACCCTTAAACCTTCTTAAACCTGACCGAACGCCGTACTGGCTGTTGTGGCTGTGGTGGCTGTGGTGGCTGTGATGATGTTTTTTCCTTTTTTTGAATTTTCTGAATGTAGTCCATCTCCCTCAGTATACCTACGTCTCTTTTGAACTTGGTTTCCAATGACTCCGTTTCTTTCTCGTTGAAGTGTGTATTCCACAATGAAGGTTTCAAGTCGTCGCCGACGCGTTCTTTCACCAGCGGATACACGCACGCGAAGAGCATGATTTTCGAATCTTTGTCGGACCAGATATCGTTCGTCAAGAAAAACAGAGGATCGTCTTCGTAACGAATTTGCCCGTATATTTGCGTATTGTTATTCTGTACATAGCCCGCAGTCGTCGTTTTTCCTCCGTCATCTTTCTCATGAGGCATTCTTATTCCGTTGCCCACGCACTTCGCCGCGATTAGTGCTTGATCGACACCCGCCGCGTTGCTTCCCCTGATCGGATATTTTTCAAGTATTTTTGTCTTCTGATCATCGCCGATGGTTTTACACTTCGTGAGCGCGATGTACCTGGTGAAAGCGTCGAGACTCTGATTGATTCCTTGAGATGTTTGTAATTGTCGCGCGATCTCTGAATCGGGGTTAACGGCTCTCCCCTTTTGAGGGTTTGAGAATAGAACTTCTTTTCCGGCCATGTCGACCACGAAAAACTTTTTAACGAGATTGGTGCTGGTGTTAACCTTAATCGACACGACGAGATGACTCCTACTCGATCCGTCGACGTTTCCTCGGGTCGACTCGGTGCGTCTGTAGGCTAAAACCTCGTTTATACTACTAACGATATCATCGTTATTCGTTAATATCAACGGACTGACGTTAAGGCCGATTTCCTCTGGTTCGAATCCTACTAGCCCATAAGTAACGTTGTTAATTTCCAAGTCATCTTTGTCGTATATGTCTTTGAATTTAGATTTTTTTAACACGGGGGTGGTTTTCATCACCATTCGTTTTTTAGTTGTATGTTTCTGTGCCGACACGTTGATAGTCTCAATCTCATAAAAAGAAACGGATCCTATGGAATTGATCGACGGACCATCTGATTCCGCCTCGATCGCATCATTCCGAGATAATCCAACGAGGTCGATCACGCGATGAGCGAGTTTTTTGCCCGCGACTTTTCTCGGATGAGTCTCTAATATTCGCACCTCAATATCGGTCGTATACCGATCATTGATCTGCTCCTCGAGAAGTTTCGTGAGAATTCCCGGATCGTCTTTGGGACCGAGAAGCGTGTGCGTTTTTCCTGACCCGGTCCCTCCGTAAGCGAAAATCCCCATAGGTTTCCCGTTGGCCGCGGACCAGATGAACGGTCGGAGGCTGTCGAATACATGTTCCTGATCCTCCTCGAAGAACACTCGTTCGAACCTCAGAGTACTATGCTCATCGACGGTACTGGACTCAAGTGAATAGCGCAGTGTTCTGTAGTAAGTTTTTGGGGTTTCCTCGGCCACGTCGAGTCTGTAACCCTCGAAGGGATAGTTGGCGTATTTTCTCTTAGATTCGTCATCGAGTGCATCGAAACGCCTTTTTAACTGTTCTTTGTCGCCTTTCTTTTGGCCCTTCATCAATGACGCGTAATATATATCGAATTCCCCTGGACCCTTTACGTGCTTCATGATGTTATTGTTTTTAACGCCTATGTTGTACGAATTTTTTACTGATATCTCGTTGTTGTCCCTGTCGATGATATCTTTATTTCTGAAACGCACCACCATTCGAATCTTTCCAGCTTTTTGGATAAGCAACTCCAATATATCCGCGTATAAGAATAACCCATCGTCGGATCCTGAATTCCTTACCTGTTGTTCGGAAAGGGTTGTTGGATCATCTGTGAGGTGTTCGAGTTTGAGTCGATCTCTGGCGAACTTGACAATATCCTCGAGGCAATTCCCGTGGTCGTCGTCAGTGAAATCATTGATTTGAGTCTCCTTCAGATTATTTAAGACGCGACTGAGAAACTTGACCTCTTTCGACATGCTCTCACGAGCCTTCGCGGCTATCTCCTCCTCTCTTTCTTTGGTGAGACGGACGTCCTCGATCCGTTGCTGTTCTCGTCTCCTGAAGTCTAGCAATTCGATTCTCTCCTCGAGAAGCTGTTTGGCTGTGGCGTTTTGCTCTGCGTCGCACATGGTCAGACCCTTGAGTGCATCGTTAAGAGACGTTTTGTCGGTCACCGAATTCAGCGCCTCGACGATCCGCGCGTCGCACCCCTTCTGTTCTTCGATCTGTGTCACCCGCGCGTCGACGGCCTGTTTCTGTTTAGCGATTTCACTCAACTCGAACTCTGATTTATCGAGTCGACTCCGCAGATCTTTAATTCGAGAGGCGTGAAATTCTTCGCCGTTCATGTGCATGTCTTGTGTATCTGCAAGTAGTCGTCGCAATTCGGCGCTCGCCATCATTTGCGTCTCCAGAAGAGCATTCAGGCGGTTAGATTCGTGATAGTACGCGACCCATGCGTCGCGCGCCTGCGCCTTGTACACGCTCGCGCAAAGCGGGTGCGCGCCGGGGTCGTCGTTCAGCGGACACGAGAATATCGGGAGGAAGAGCGCGCGCATGAGATCGTTCGCCGCCGGATCGACGTATCCGCCGTCGAACGGAGTGCGTTTGGAGTAGACCACATCCTGTTCGACGTCGCCGTCATCGCCGCGGTCGCCGGTGTCGGTATTGTTCCGAGGGGGGAAATATAACGACGACCAATCTGGCTCTGACGGTTGCTCTAACAACCGTCTATTCCCGGACTCCGAGCCGCTCGAAGAACTGTGAGGATCACTACCACCCGTGTCGCCATCCGAAGCTTGCTCGGGACTCTGTGTCCGCGAGCTGTTCGGTGAACTGGTCTGTGAACTGGTCTGTGAACTGGTCGCTGATTCGAAGTCACTGATCGATCCGTCGCCGGACGTTGGTGATCGTGATTGAGGGGGTTTATGACCGGTGGTCCCTCCGCTATTCCCGGGCGACGACCAGCTCGCTAGGTCTGCGGCGAGGCCGAACTCTCGGGGACCGTCACCAGATGCGCCGACGCCGACGGGAGGGTAGGTCTCGTGACTCATCGTATCATCGACCCCGCGGAACGACTCGATATATATACCACCCCGGCGCGTCTCGTCGTCCTAACGTAACGCGATGTCGTCGTCGTCTTCTTCATCCCTCGGATCGTCTCGCGCCTCGAGGTACGGCGTCGGGGTCTCGCGACGTTCCGAACGTCCTTTCGAACGTCTGAGCGATACCCTCGCGGAAGAACGCGACCCCCTCCCCGCGTCGTCGACGGGAGACCGCGGCGACGGCGGGGGCGGTGACGCCGTCTTCGACACGGTGATCGTGACCGACGGCGACGGCGGCGTCGACCTCGAAGGGACCCGTCGTCGACTCGCGTCGACGAACGACGACGGGAAAGACGACGCGACGCACGTCCTCGCGCGGTCTCGTCTTCTTTCGTCGTGTCTGGCGTTCTGTCAGGGTATCTTCGCGCTCGCGACGACGTTCGTCCTGACGTCGGATCCCCGCGTCAGGACCGGGTGGGCGCACACGTACGGCGCGGCGATGTCTCTGGCGTGCGCGATGGAAGGTTTGGCGCACGTCGCGGCTCGCGCGGCGAATCGTCTCAGCGCGTCGCTCGACGTGCTGTCGGTCGTCGTGTGCGTCGCGTCGTACGCCGGAGTGGCGGGTCTCGCGACGAACACGGAGGACGACGTGCACGGCGTTCCGGTGGACGCGATCGAGACCGCGACGTGTTTGTTCGCGCTGGCGTGGGGACTGATGACCGCGCGAATAGCGGCGTCGAGCGTCGAGCGAGAGGCGAAAAATGAGTGCACGTTCGAACTCAAATTCGTGTCGGGAGGAGGATGATACGAAAGAACAAAACGATAACGATAACTACTAGCTAGATGATGATATCACCTCTCTCGCCGTTTATCTTGTGATAATACGCTCGCGTAAACTCGTTGACGTAACACGGTTCGACCGTCAGCAACAGATAAAAACTCACGAGACGCGAGAAACGGAACCTGGTGGACGGGAGAGAGGGATGGAGCGCTCCCGCTATCACGACACCGTTCCTCAATTCTTCGGTGCTGGGCGAACACCAGACGCCTTCCTTGAGAACCTGGAGTCCCGGTTCCGAGCAGAGGATGACGCCGATCGTTCCGTATTCCGTGCGTTGGATATCCGTCGTGGGTTGGAACACGAACGCCGCGCCGAACGTGGCGTGAGTCGCTGAGACGCCGCCGTTGACTTCGCGGTACACGTCGGCCACGCGATTCCCGAGCGCGACGTTTTTCGCGGAGCGTGCCGCGACGTTTTTCGTCTGGATCGTCTTCGTCGTCACGAGCACGCGACGAAACACGGAATTCGGGGCGCACGTCATCGTCCCACCGGCCACGCGCCCGTCCAGATCCTTTCGAAACGTCTCGAGAGAGTCGGCGAACCGATCGTCGCCGAGGGCGAAAGGAATCATAGCACTGCGTCAGAGAGACAGACCAAGAGAAGTGAACTGTATTGTACCCTTGTACCCGAGGTACGTTTATTAAACGTAATTTTTTTCCTATGACGTTCCGTCTTTAGATCTATCACTTCGCGCGATCGACCACCATGATGACCATCGAGACCGTGACGTTCTCGATTCCGGGGGAGTCACCCAAACAGATCGCCGCCAAAGTGGAGAGCGCCCTCGAGACCTACGAAAACAGAGACGACGTGGCGGTGAGATTCGTTTTCGACGTCTCCGCGCGGGCGTGTTTCATGCGACCCGGACGTCTGATGGAGCTCAGGAGAGTGGTCGAACCGTACAGGAGTCGCGTCAGGATGACGTGTTGTTTTAACGAGGTGGTGGTGCCTAACTCGGGCGTGGGACTCGCCGCCAGAGCCGCCGTCGCGTTCCTCAAACCCGACGTGCCCACGCGCGTGCGCGTTCGTAAGCGAGACGACTGATCACGGCTCGACTCGAACGTACTTGAGAATCGCGCTCGCTAAGAGAACCGTCAGAGAGGATATCGAGTAGAACGCGCCGCTGTTTCGTTTCGCCGCGTCCCCCTCCGTCGTCAGGACGGCGTTTCCCAGGAAGTACGCGTGAATCGCGAGGACCGCGAAGTTGACTCCGACGAACCACGCCCTCGAGAGTTCGAGCGCGAAAAAACACACGAACGCGACGACCGTCACGACGACGATCGTCGATACCTCGAAGAACGTCGTCGACGACACCTTGGTTGTTTTTCCGGGCGACATCGTCTGATCGGACGGAAACGGGGAATAGCTTTTTTATATCATCTGTGTCGTTTTCTCTTCCTACCGTTACCTCGCGCCTCGGACCATTTTTTTTGTTCCTCCTCGTCCGCCTCGAAACGCGCGAAGAACGAACGAACGATTTTCCACGTGATCCCCAGTTCGTCTCTGTTCTTCGCGCCGCACACCACCACGTTCCCCTCCTGAAACGCGAGAACCTTGGTCTCCATGCCGGAGACGTGTCTCGTGTCCACGTCCGGAGCGACTCGCGCGGCGATGTGTCGAACCTCGAACCGCATGCCCGGAAACAGTTCCGGAGAGTACATGGTCTTGACGCATCCGTACTCTTTGAGCCACTCGTACGCCGCTCGAAGATCGAGGGCGTGTCCCGCGTATCCCGTGCCGACGATGTTCTCTATTCGTATGTCGAGGAGGACGGCTCTCGGCGTCACCTCGCTCACCATCTTGTAGTACGTCATCACCGCGACGTGCGCGGCCGATTCGGAGGCCGCTCCCGTGCACACGATCTTACCGCTCGCGAACACGAGGGCCGTGGACGAGGGGGACCGGAGCCGAAGTTTCGCGGCGGCGAAACTTCGCGGGTTGAATTCGCCGTGTTTTCGCCAACTTATCTCCTCGAGGTCGAGTCGCGTTCCGAAGAACGCGGTCGCGACGCAATTCTTTATGACGACCGGACTCGGACGTCGCGCTTCTCTGTATCGCATCAGGAACTCGTTCGAATCTACGACCGCGTCCTTCGTGATATCATCGACGTCGGTCGCGTCGTTCATGCCGACCACCGCCGCCGCCGATAGGACGACGGTCTTCGAAAGCTTCGCGAGGGAAGCGTCGACGGCGATGCGTAGAGCGGCGTTAACGGCCCGAGATGACGAGTGGCGCGTCAGATCGCGGAGTGTTCTGGACGCGTTGATCGAGGCGTGCGGAGGCGCGGCGGAAGGTGGACACGTCGTCGAGACTCCCGGAAAAGTCGTGAGGATCGATTATCTTCGTCGCGCGATAGACGAACTCACCAGAGACGAGACGTCGAGACACGCTTTCTATCACCGGGGAGTTCCCGTGAACGTCGAGGCGTGGTTGTCGGCCCTGTGCGCGCACGACGTCGCCACGTACGTGCCGACGAGATGGACGAGGAAGCGGTCGCGACGTCGCGAGCTCGCCGCCGCGAATCGAGACGGTGGACTACCACTCTCGTTCCCGACGACGACGCGACGAATACGCAACGACGTTTTCGAGTGCGAGACCTTCGTCGATTCTCTCGTCGAAGCCTCCCGTGCGCGGGGGGTACTCTTGGAGAGAGTCGGGGACGGCGAACGAGCGGACCTCGTGTTTGGATCGCGCGGTCGCGCGATCGAGGGTCTCCCTCCCTCTCACGATATCGTCGAGGGGGCGCGTGACGTCGAGACGTACGCCGCGTCGCGTCTCTCGCTTCTCGACGTCGAAGAATTGACCGGTCTGTTCTCGAGGGGGGGTCGTGTCGTCGTCTCCGGCGCGCGCGACGAGTGGTGGGTCGGGTTCGCGGTCGAGGCGAACGGTGACGTCGTCAGGACGTACGACGCGGAGCACGAGAGTGGACGCAAACTTCCGTTCTGTCCCGGAGACGCCGTGTGTCGTCCCGCGCCGCCCACGCCGTTCACGGAGGACCGACAGATCGGACAGATCGGACAGATCGGAGTCGCCGTTCCGAACGGGACGTGGACGATCGTCGCGTCCGAGTTTCGCGACGACGAACGGACGACGATTCGGGTGCACGCGACGAGTGGTCTGTCGGTGGACGTCGTCGCGCACACCGAGACGACGCGAGACGGAGCGAGGTCCGCCGCCTTGGCGAGACGCGTCGCGAATCTCGTCGTCGCGAACGAAGCCACCCCAGAACCCGACGGAAGACCCTCCGCGGAGTCGACGATCTCGAGGACCAAAAGCGACATAGCGAGACTTCTCGCCATGGTCGTCAAGAGAGAACACGAGCCGTGGGTGACGGACGCGCTCAGGCGAACGGACAACAAAACACGAGATCGGGTGACGACGACGGCGGCGCATCACGACATCGACGACGACGAGGTCGAACGACATCATACGTCGACGACGACGACGATGCCGACGGCGTGTCGCAACGCGTGGGTCCTGTCCGACGGGCGAACGGTGGAGGCGGGAGATAAGACGCTGACGCGCGCGATAATCGGAAGACGAAGGTGGAACGTGGGCAAAAAATGCCCGGGGTGTCAGAGAAGCCGACATCCGGACCCTTTCGTCGCGGGGCGCACCGCGTGTTCGTCGCCATCGTGCGAGCGAGCGTTCAGGGTGTTCTCGACGACGACGCACTGGAAATTCAAAAACGGAAGGAGAAGGAGAATAGAATTAGACATGAACGCGCCTCTTTTCACGGACGAATCGCTCGCGCTACTAAAGTCGTCGGAGTAATCAATAATTGAGCCTGTCCAGTATCATCTTCACGATCTCGTTCGCGCTCTTCGACTCGACGTCCGTCACGATCATCACGGCGAGACCCTCGCGTTCGCGATCGGCGACGTCGCGCTCTTGTTTCGCGTGAATATCGACGAGTCGTTCGATGTCGACGGCGTCTCGCTCCTCGAGCCGACCCCTCTCCCTCGCGCGGGCGAGACACGTTTCGGGCGACACGCGAAGGTACACCGTGAGTTCGGGGGGCTCCATGAACGGAAAAGACGCGTTCAACGACTCGTACAGACCTCTCGTCGCGTCGTCGTCGTTCGCACCGAAAACGCGAAGCGTCGTCCTCGGGTGACGTTCGAACACGGCGTAGTCGTACTCGGACGCGTGCGCGTCCATGAACCTCTTCCTGTCGACGAAATCGCGAAGAGGCCCCAGCGTCTCGAAGGCGCGTTTGCCGGGCGCCCCATCGCTCCCGTCGGCGTAGAGGTCGCGAAGGAGTCGCTGGTGCGACCATCGCTCGGTCTGTTCGGGGAACGCGCACGCGCGCGACCCTCTCTGTTCGAGCGCGCGTCTGAGTTCCTCGACGACCGTCGTTTTTCCCGCGCCGACGTTTCCCTCGACGTAGATTTTTTTGGGACTTCCGCCGCGCGAGAAGGCGCGTATGACCGGTCCCACGAGAGCGTACGCGTTGTCCAGATTCATGAGACGTGTAGAAAAAAAGAAACTCCTCGCTCGTCGGAATACTATTTAAAGGAACGCGAACACGAGACTCTCGACGTTTTCAAGAGTAAACGCCTTCTGTCGTCCTCCGGCACACTCGTCGTCCTCCGGCACACTCGTCGTCCTCGGTCGCCCTCATCGTCAAAGACTCGTAAGTCGTCATGAAGCTCGTCGACTTCTTCGTCGCCGCCCTCGCGTTCTTCGCCATTTTCGCCAACGCCGCCCTCGCCGCCGACATCAAGTACAAAGCCAACCTCCCGGTGGCCGCGGCCCAGAGAGGTGACGTCGCGAACGCGCTCAACCCCGGTCTCACCCTCGCCGCCTAAGAATATAAAAAAAAATTTAATTTTTATCGGAGGCCCATTTTCGTTTCAGAAATTATTCACCGACGCGCGACCCGAGTGATCTATCGAGTCATGACAAAAAAAATGCTAAACCCGTCGTCGTCGTCGTCGTCCGACGACGGACTTTCCCCCTTCGATTGCGAGGGTCGCGCGAGACGAATTTTCGCCGCCCGAAAGCTCGCGAAATCATTTTTCATGCGCCACGCGCTCAACGACGCGTTAAACATCGAGCGAACGTTCGTGACGACGCGTTCAGAAGAAGCGCGCGCCGTCGGGTTTCTCGGGCGCGTTCTCGATCGTCCCGTCTTCGGAAAACTCTTCTGGAGAAAACGCACGGGAAAACACGCGGCGGAGAAGCAGAACGTCGAGAAAGCGTTGTTGCAGCGAGATCTCGAGATGCTCGTGTCACGAGGCGCGACGCCGTGCCTTCCCTTTCGTCTCTTCAGCGTGACCACCACCGTGGGTCTGTTCAGGAAGACTCGCGCGAACCGACTCATCGACGCGCGTCTGAGAGGCATGCGAATAGTCGACGTATCCGAAAAAAACGCGTCGTTCGAGTACGCGTGTCTGAGACTCTTGTCGCGCGAGAGACGCGAGGACATCGAGAGGGAGTCGCACCTCAAACTTCTCGCGGCGGCGCGAAAAGGCGAACTCACGCACGACAGACTCGACGTCTCGCGTCCGACGCTGTGTCGCGCGGGTCTGGTCGACGTCGTGTTCACGGAGAAGTGCGCCGACCGAACGCTCTTCGAGTATCTCGCCGGCGACTCATCGAGCGAGAACACCCCGACGGGTCTCGTCGAGGTGTACCTGATGCTCGCGCACGCGCTCTCCGCCTTCGCGCGACACGGCATCTCGCACAACGACCTTCACTCGAGGAACGTCGTCGTGCGTCGCGTGCCGCCGACGGTCGTCTCGTTCGGGGAGACGAGACGGTTCGTCACGACCGTCGTGCCCTTCGTCGTGGACTGGGACATGGGGCGAAGCGACGCCGTGACGAATCCAGAACTCGACGATTACTGGCACGTCGGCCTCTCCGATCGCGCGAACCCTCTCTTCGACCTCTACGGTCTCGTGAAAACCTTTCTGTACCATCACCAGTCGTTCGTGAGGCGTCGTTCGAACGCCGACGCCGAGGTGGTGGCGACGTCTCGCGATGCCGTGAGACTCGCGAACGCGTTCACGAGCCTCCTCGAACCCGCGACGTCGAGACACGGATGGCTTCTCGAGTACGAGTACAGGTACCTCGACGAATTCAACACGTTGAAAACGCAGAAATGCGTGCAACAGACGCCCTACATTCCTCACAGAGGTTCCGGAAAAGTGGAGAAGAGATGGCCGGCGAGCGTGCGCGAACTCACGCCTCGGTTTTCCGCGATCGGGGATCGTCTTCACGCGCTCGTCGAGAGACCCCTCGGTCCGAACGATCCGGTCCCCGAAGACGCGGTGGGCGGCGAGTATAGGTTTTCAGATTTTTTTGATTTAACGTGAGACTACGCTTCAGCCAAAAGTTATCCCTTGAGCAGCATAAAAAAATACCCTTCGTCGATGGGCATGTCGGGTCTCTGCGTCTCGTCGCTCGGGACAAAACCAAACGACTCGTAAAGTCTGGAAGCAACTTTCAAGAACATTTTTCTATTGTTGTTTTCTCTCCATTCGACGACGCGACGCATAATATCTTTCGCAAAACCTTTGCCCCGGTGTGCCGGGCTCACCGCGAGATCGTCCAAATACACGAAATCATCGGTTGAGCGATATTCTGCATCGACGAGTGCATAAGCGACTACTCTTCCTAACTTCTTGACCGTGAACCACACGTACTCTTCGTCGTTGTAGTCGTAGTACGAATTAGCTTTCGCACGTACGCCTTTGTTTGAAAATTTGTACGGCTCCTCGTAAATTTCCTTTTCAATCTCGATAATGTCAGAAAATTCTTCGGCGCTCAGATTCCAACAATAGTCACTCACGCTTCGTTCGGTCGGATAATCAGTCTTCATCGTGGTGCGAAAAGACTTGTCTAACGGTATGTAAAGTTCTTCTAGCAAAGAGATAGGGCTCCACAACCAATACTCCATTCCGTAATTGAGGAACAGCTCTTGACCTTTCTTGATAGGACGACTCGCTCTTACGAATCCACACGCGGTGACGTAAACGTTATATTTTTTAGGGTCTCGCGCGTCGTTCATCTTGTGCACCCATCCCTCGTGTTTGAAACCATCACCGCACACAGACGGATGCGCGTCGACGATCTTATTCGCGAACGTAAACTGGTACGAAGTGTCTTGAACCTCACTCGGATCATAATTCGAGACGTCGACCCCACTGTAAAAGCCTATGATATTTTGCGGGTTAAAATCTCTGGCGGCGAAGAGACCTTTGCCCGCGCGCTCGATCCCGGAGTCTTTGATTTCTGTCCACGGTTCCCACCGTTCCGAGTTAACGCGAAAACTCACTCTGTGATTTGACATTTCCCAGTTATTCGCATCGTGGAACCATTCCGGTTTCCACGTAATTTGTATCTTAGCCTTCGTGTTCGCCACCTTCGCCGCCTCCGCCGCCGCATCTGCCGCGCTCCGTGTGTCTTCCTCGGTCGACTGACGGGGACTCATCGTCGTCGTCACCGTCGTCGTCGAATGAACTCGAAATCGGCACCGAACGCGTGCTGATTTATAGTCATGTCGTCGTCACTCTTCTCTCTACTCTCGTCGTTCGGGGTCGTCGCGTTCGTCGGGGTCGTCGGGGTCGTCGCGTTCGTCGCGTCTCGATTCGTGCTCGACGACGAGACGTTGGCCGACGACCTTCGACGTCTCGCGACGATCGTCGACCTGGACGAATTCGCCGAGTCTCGGCACGACACCGACGACGTGAGGCGTTATTACGCCGCCACGACCTTCAGAGATTACCGACTCCTCGAGTGGTTCACGGGGTCAGACGCCATGCACACCGAGCTCGAATCGTCGTCGTCGTCGTCGTCGTCGTCGTCGTCGTCGTCGTCGTCGTCGACGTCGTCGTCGACGCCGATCTCGAAACACCTCAGACAACTCGTGTACGCGCTGACGCACTTGCCTCCTCCCTCGCTCTCCGGCGCGGAGCCCGCGAAGGTTCTCGAGGTGGGTTTCGGTAAGGGAACCAACACGCTGTTCCTGGCGGCGACCTTGAGATCGTCCGGGATACGTTTTTTCGGGGTGGACGTCGTTCCGGAACACGTGAGATACGCCGAAGAACGCGCGAGGCACGTGTCCGAGGAACGCGTCGCGTTCCGTCTCGGCGACGCGACGGACGTGCCCCCCGAACTGAGGGCGAACGCGTACGATCTGGTGTTCGGAATCGAGAGTCTGTGTTACCTCGACACCGAGGACAAGAGAGAGAAGTTTTTCGAGTTCGCCGAGGGTCACGTGAGACCGGGTGGGCGATTGGTCGTCGTCGACGGGTTCAGACCCGACGATTTCGACGCGTATTCGTCGAACGCGAAAAGAGCGATGGAACTCGCCGAGAGCGGCATGCGCATTCGACGCATGCCCTCGATGAGAGACTGGAAGCGGGTCTCGGCGCGTCACGGGTTCGTCGTCACCGACGAGGTCGATCTCACGGCGGAGGCTCTTCCGTTCTGGACGAGGGGTTGGCGGGTCGGACGCGCGCTCATCGTCTTCGCGCTTCCTCTCGTGTCGCGGTATCGCGCGAGCGATCGCATGAGGACGGAGACGTTCGCCAATCTCGTGTCTGTGTGCACCACCGCGCACGCCATGCGTTCGGGAACGGCGCGGTACGGCGCGCTCGTCCTGGAGAGAGAGTAGCGTCGGTGTGTATTTAAACGAAGTTTTTTTTATTCGAATCATCATCGCCATGTCGTTGGAGTTGGAGTTCGTAGCGGCGGGCGGCGGCGCGGGAGAGATATCGTACGAAATGACGCCTGAAGTTGAGGTTAACTTGAATGCTGCTATGGTAAAAATACAAGAACTGATAGACGAAAAGAAAAAATGGATGCCCAGTTTGGGCATCAAGCAGGATCATTTGCGAGACGAAGCGAATCGTTTGATCAACGAGGCGCAAAGGTTTCTTTTGGGGCAACACGGCGAAGGTAAAGAAAAATACCGCAGAGGAGATCTCAGAAACATCGACCGCGGGGCGTTCAGGGAACTGATAAGAGGAAAATTTGGAGAAGAAGGTTTGAAAACCTTTTCGCACGTGAGAAAAAATATGATAGAAGCGCCGAAGACGTCGGGGCGAGGGTGGTGGCCCTTTTAGAACGTGAAGGGGGGGTCTCTCATGAATTCTTCGAAGCACGAACTAACGTGTCGTAACGTCGACTCTTCCGTAGTTGGAATTGCCGAAGTCCACTTTTTCTCTATTCACTCGGAACGCGTGCGTACCCCCGTCCACGGGGATGAAAACGAAACCCTTTATCATAAACGCGCGCATCTTCTCGTCGACGGTCCTCTCCAACACCTTCACCATGGGCATCGCCTCCGTCATCTCGTTATACACTCGGTTATCGTAGTCGTTCGCGTAGTTAATCGTTGAGTACCCCCATTTTTTGTATATCTGTATCGCGGTATCGATGGAATCGAGCGAAAACTGCACGCGGGCGACGCCGTCCGACGTCGACTCGACGATCGCGTCTTCCGCGTACTGATACAGAGTCCTTCCCGAGACGAACGCGGAAGAATCCTTACCGTTTCGGCCTCTGCACACGAGGTCGACGTGCACGAAACGGGTATCGCCGACCATCGTGTCGCGGTACAGGATGAACGCGAGGGGTTGGTCGCACGTATCGACTTCCTCCGCGTCTGGATTTTTCGTGGTTTTAGTCGCGGGGATCGTCGCGAGACACACCCCGAAGTCATTTCTGTTATCCTCTATCTTCAAAAGAATATTATTTCGAACGTATCTCACGAGAGCATTGTCTTCGCACATCCAATTTAACGAGCCGCTATTTTTTTTCAACACCTTCTCTTCGAATTCTTTGAATTCGACGGCGTTCCCATCGAACGGACCTTTCGGGGTCATTTCACCATCGTACGTCGTAATAGTGTTGCGCGTCTCTCGATCGACATGTCGATCGTCCGTGCACAGTTTGCCTCTGAGATCGCGAGACATGCTCGCCGTCTCGAGCGGGCGTGCGCGAAGGTATATTATATACTCGACGAATAACGTGTCTTACGACTATGAGTAGTTCCTCTACTCATCACGGACATACCAAAATTACCGTCATCATCATCCTTCCTTAACGCGAACGTTAGAGTTTTTTCGTCATAGTCTAGCAACGTCATGTAATGTTCATTCGGTCCGTATGCTCCTGAGAGCACTACCTCGATGGTACTACGTCTGGTCCTGTTCTCGATGAAACCGCGAAAAAACTTTTTGTTGATCAAGCAGTCCAGGCCTTTTTCGCCAGACGCGAAAAGGGAGTACTCCGTGTAAAACCGCAGGAAAAAATCCACCACACCACCTTCGTCGCCGCACGCGTAGGCCACCACCGGAAATCGTCTCGCAGCTTGCGTTTCCCCGATCGTGGTCTTCAGGGTATCATTGTTAAATCTACGTGTACGCCATTTGTCGACACCGCCGTTGATTTTTTGAACGACGTCGAGAACCTCCGACCATGACGCGTTAAAGTCGTCTTTTACAGCCGACAACAGCATGATAATGAGTGTTTGGAAGAGCGTTCGATGGACACAAAATATGTAATTGATCAATAAGCCTCTCTGAACGGTCGTCGGGTCCCCATAGGGACCCGGAAGGCTGACGACGACGACCGGAATGACGGACCCAATATTTGGGATTTTGACCACCCCCGATAAATGCTTTATGGTTTGGTATAGTGTTTCTGTCTGAAAGTAGAGGATGTTCCTCAAAATGTTCCTCCTCATCTGGTGCTTTGGGGTATCGGGACCAGTGTCTGACTTGCTTTGGGTTAATCGAATCGCGACGATCGCGTCTTCGGTGACCGGGTTGAAGAAAGATAATAGTTTGATCTGAGCGTGCATTCGCATGACGAGAATAGGTCCGTTGGTCGGTCTGTCCGCGACGTGAGAGTGAAACATCCTGTACCACTCCCAGTCTCTCAGTTTTTCTAATAGGCTGACGTCATCGAACGACTCGCGGACGATGCACATCAGATGACCGTACATGAACTGCGTCACCGGCCCATCTTTGTCGATCCCTTCGAGGTGAACAAACCCACTCACGAGACACGCGGCCACGAAAAAGAAAGCTTCCTCGTCCTCCGTTTTGGAGTNGACTCCGTACGCCTCGCACAACGCGTCGTGGTCTTTGGATACGCTGGTCGCGACGAGACGTATCGCTTGTTTGTGTTCGTCCTCGAACACGCGGTCGGCTTCTTGGATGAAGAAAGTGACCATAGGGCGATAAGTGACGACAGAACTCGTCGTTCCCGACGTCCCCGACGTTCCCGTCGTTTCCGTCGTCCCCGTCTTTTCCGTCGTTCCCGACGTTCCCGTCGTTCCAGCGGAACCGTCGGGAACGACGGGGACGTCCGGACTCGTCTCGCGTCTTTTCTTGACGTTCGCCCGTCTCCACAACTTCTGTAAGACGGTTATCACGTGTAGGTGGCTGGCGTCTAAGTTTTCTTCTCCGTGCGCTTCGCCGTAAGCGGAGCGATGCACAATTCGACCCGTGAGACATTTTTGCACGTTTTTCATGATTTGATCGAGGTCTTCCGAGTTATTGGCTTCTTCGATCTTTTTATTGGTCGACGTCTCCATATCTGTCACGGTCTCAGCGCCGCGGAACAGAGGTTCGCACCACATTTTGTAATCTTTGTATAATTCTTGTAGCGAAGGACCCTCTTTTCTCGGGCCGGGGGCGAACACCTCGAAGTCGTAAGACATGATACGATGATTCGTCCGTGGGGTCGGAGTGCGGGACTGACGGATGAATATACCACTGACGAAATAATATATACTCGAAATCGGCGCCGAACGGGTGCTGATTCTAGGTGGCCCTTTTGACAAACGATCTAAGCCGAGAACGTGAAGGGGTCTCTCATGAATTCTTCGAAACTGTTCAGGTAGTTCACGTCGTGTTCGCCGTCGCGCGCGCCCAAGACGTCGCGAACCCTGACGATCTCCTCGCCCCTCTCCGAGAGGTGACGCGCGACGAACACGGAGACCGGCTCGGGGTCATTTTGTTCGTCGTCGTCGTCATCGTCGTCGTCATCGTCGTCGTTGTCGTCGTCGTCGTCGTCGTCATCGTCGGACAAAATCTCGGGGTACACCTCGTCGAGGAGTCGTCTCTTATCGTCGTCCATGCTCTCGTACGCGTCGGAGTCTCGTAGGAGACGCGTCACGCGTCGAGCTTGGGCGTCGTCGGCGTACTCGAAAACGCTGTCGACGCCGAACGTCGCGTGGTACGCGTCGCACAGTTCGCGCGCGACTCTCGACCTCGGCCAGTCCTTCGTCTCGATCCTCTCTATCTTCCCCTCGAGTCTGACGAGGAGGTTCTCGAAGGTGTCGTCGCGATGGAGTTCGGGGTAATTCTTCTTGAGGTACGCCTCGGCGAGTGCGGGTACGAGCAACTGACGAACGCACTCGCCGAATCCCTCGTCGCGACCGACGGAATCGACGCTCGTCGACCAGTTCAAAAAATCAGCGAGGCGTCGACCCTCGGGAGTCTCGTTCGTCCAGCCTCCAGCTCGATCGTCGACGAAGAGAGGACGGTCGCCGAAGGGCACGCGCGGCGATTTTTTGTTCGATCGCGTCTCGTCGCCGCGAGCGATTTTTCTCTTACGGTCGAGTTCGTCAATCGTCGGCACGGGAATACCGGGACGACGAACGGGAGAAGATACGAAGGCCATTTTTTTTTGTTTTTTTTCAGAAGAAAACCGCGCCGCGAGGAATTATGGCATCACGCGAACTCGTCGAATGTTTTTAAGGAAATTTGAAATAATATGAAAAAAAAATCGCTAACTTATTTTCCGAAAGCGCTCAGATCGCCACCCCCGCCGTACACGTTCGAGTAGTACACGGGCTCCAAC
>JGI20156J14371_10001096_pt1 | contig 22476 bp, 21 predicted proteins | sample COG_06_FD_14371 | JGI IMG/M metagenome (IMG submission 14371)
CGCCATCAACTATTTTCATAACAGCAAGGTTAGTTACCACTTTTTTAACGCAACCAACTCCAGTTAATGGTAAGGAGCACTTCTTTAAAAGTTTGCTTTCTCCTTTTTTGTTTGCATGCATCATGGCGACAATAATGTTATCAGCACTTGCCACTAAATCCATAGCACCGCCCATCCCTTTGACCATCCTGCCTGGGATTTTCCAGTTAGCTATATCTCCATTTTCGGAAACTTCCATTGCGCCCAAAACCGTTAGTTGAACGTGTTGGCCTCGAATCATTGCAAAGCTTGTCGCCGAATCAAAGTAGGCCGCACCTTTCATCGCGGTAATCGTTTGCTTTCCAGCGTTTATCAAATCAGCGTCCTCCTCTCCATCAAATGGAAATGGGCCCATGCCTAATATTCCGTTTTCTGACTGGAATTCAACCTCTATACCTTCTGGAATAAAGTTAGCTACTAATGTTGGAATACCTATCCCAAGATTAACGTACCACCCATCGGTTAGTTCCTGTGCTATTCTTTGTGCAATTTGATTTTTATCTAAAGCCATTGTTCTCTCTTTTATGGTTTTTGACGAACTGTTCTTTGTTCGATTCTTTTTTCGTACCCATTTCCTTCAAAGATGCGCTGGACGAAAATTCCTGCAATATGAATTTGATTTGGATCAAGGTCTCCAGCAGGAACTAAATGTTCAACTTCTGCAATCGTAATTTTCCCGGCCATTGCCATCATTGGATTAAAATTCCGAGCAGTTCCTTTAAAAATAAGGTTTCCTGCCGTGTCGCCTTTCCAAGCCTTTACAATTGCATAATCTGCTGTTAGTGCTGACTCCAATATGTGTGGTTTTCCATTAAACTCTCGCACTTCTTTTCCCTCTGCTACCTCAGTCCCATATCCTGCGGGAGTAAAAAATGCTGGAATTCCAGCACCCCCTGCTCTGCATCTTTCTGCTAAACTTCCTTGAGGTATCAAATCAACCTCCAGCTCTCCACTAAGCATTTGTCTCTCAAATTCGTCATTCTCTCCTACATATGAAGAAATCATTTTCTTAATCTGATAGTTTTGGAGTAAAAGCCCCAAGCCAAAATCATCAACGCCTGCATTATTAGAAATACATGTTAACTCCTTCGTTCCAAGCTTAACCAATTGCGAAATACTATTTTCCGGAATCCCGCACAAACCAAACCCCCCCAGCATAATTGTCATGCCGTTTTCTATCCCAGCACATGCTTTTTCAACGTTCTCAACTACTTTATTCATATATAATCTATTTTTCTTAAACTACCACTCTTGATTCTTTTCATCCCATACATCCATTTTTGGATCAAACTCTTTATACTGGTTGCAATCAAGAGGGTCACCGATGATGGTAGGGGGGGGGGTAAAATCTCCTTGGGAGATCTTTAGTGTGGAATCTGCATATACTTTTTTCATATAGTAGCACCACATCGGCAGCGCCATGTTTGTTCCCATTCCTAACTGCAAGCTTCTGAACCGAACAGCTCTATCTTCAGCCCCTACCCAAACCCCGGTAACTAAATCAGGCGTGAGTCCCATAAACCATCCATCAGATTGATTTTGAGTTGTTCCTGTTTTTCCTGCTACAGCAATATCTCTGTCTATTCCAGCATAGGGTCTTTTTTCAGTTTCTTTACCTCTCATACGAATAGCTGTTCCCCCAACCAAAGCTCTTCCAGTTTTTTTATTTTTCAGTGTTGGGTGACGAATCCCAGTTGTAACAAGTTTCATTATTTGAAGAATCGCGTATGCCGTTTCCTCTTTCCATATTTCCTTAGAATACATTTCTGGCTCATAAATAGTATTGCCATTCTTATCTTCTATTTTAATAATATAGGTTGGTTTAATATATACTCCATTATTTACAAAAGATGTCATGGCGCCAACCATATCGTATACGGACAAATCAAAAACACCTAACGCCATGGAGGGAACAGGAATAAACCTTGAAGTGTCCATTCCCATTTGTGAAACACGATCGAAAGTTTCATCCAACAGTCCTTGTTTTCCTTTTTTGACTATACCGGCGGTAATGTTGTTCATTGAATTTGCCAATGCATAAGGAATAGGCATTACTGCATTGGTAAATTTGGCCCCAGAGTTACTAGGACACCATTGCTTTTCCCTATACTTATTATAAGGAATGTCGACACAGTACTTTATATCAAAAAAAGATTCGTCGCAAGGTTCTATTATACCAAGCTCTAGGGCAGTTCCGTAAATAAGCGGCTTAAAAGTAGACCCAACCTGGCGTTTTCCTTTTTTAACCATGTCGTACTTAAAGTGCTTAAAGTAGGGCCCTCCAACCCACGCTTTAATATGGCCAGTATGAGGGTCAACAGACATCATGCTAGCGCGCAATAAGCTTTTGTAATAACGTATTGAGTCCATAACTGTAAAAACCGTGTCCTTCTCGTAATTTGGAGACTGCCAGTCAAACACTTTCATCTTGCGTTTAATTAAAAACATTTCAGCCACATCCTTTTTGCTCTTTATTTCTGTTTCATGACCACAATAGCTACATACATAGTTATTTCCATCTTTAGAGATATATTTTTCCGGACGCTCACAATAGCCACATATTTTTCCAATACATACCTTATATAGCTGCGAACGGCGCTTTGCTCGTTCCATTAAAGTATCAATTTGAGCGTTAGTTAAATCATTTGAAAAAGGTGGTCGCTTCCATTTTGCTCCGTTCGTGAAAAAATCTTCTTGTAAATCATATTTCAAATGTTCTTGAACCGCCCATTCGGCATATGCTTGCATTCTTGAGTCAAGGGTAGAATATATCTTTAGCCCGTCAGCATAAATATCGTATGGATTGCCCTCTTGATCAACAACAAGGTAATTTCCCAATTCATCCTTTTCTCTTAAGATTTTGGAAACGTCCATTCTTAAAGTCTCTCTAAAGTAAGGAGCCAAACCACTTTTATGATCTACTCTTGTGTAGTTCAAGCTCAGCGGCATCTCCCTTACTGAGTCATAAATAGCCTGTGAAATATATTTCGCTTTCAGCATTTGTTTTAGAACAACTTCTCGCCTTTTTATCACACTTTCTTCTCTTCTTAGAGGATTAAATAAGGAAGGGTTTTTCGCCATTCCCACGAGCATAGCAGCTTCATGGAGCTGGAGTTCGGTTGGCGTTTTTCCAAAATAGGTTTGAGAGGCAGAGTTAATGCCAACAGCATTATTTAAGAAATCAAACTTGTTAAAGTACATTGTTATGATCTCTTCTTTTGTATAGTTTTTCTCAAGTCGAACAGCAACTATGTTTTCTCCGAATTTCTGCCAAAGTCTTTCCAGTTTTCCTTTTGCCACATCAGTAAAAAGAAGTTTCGCAAGCTGCTGTGAAATGGTGCTCGCTCCCCCACCATCATCACCAGTTACCTGGCCATAAATTGCACGGCCAATTGCACGAGCATCTACACCGGAGTGTTCATAGTATCTCGAGTCTTCTGTTGCCACAAGTGCTTCAACTAGCCAGTGAGAAAGATCATTATATTTAGCGTTTGTCCTGTTCTCTTTATAATACTTCCCAATTTCAACTCCGTCTGCAGAAAACACTCTTGAAGCTAGGTTGCTTTGAGGGTTCTCCAACTCCTCAAAGCCCGGAAGCGTTGCGTCATCGGAAACGTTTAACATGATATAAATTCCCATAAAGGGGCCCAGTGTTGCTAGCCATAACAAACTAATAATTATAAGTCTAGACCACTTATTGAGTTGTCTTTTGGCAACTTTTACACCTTCATCCTTTGGTTTATCGGGCTCCGCTATGTTCTCTTGCATATTTTTCAATAGACATCAAAAGTAATAAATTTTTAATGAGTATTCTTTAGGAAAACTTAATCTCTATTCTGATACAAATACTCTACTTTTACCCGGGGATAAAAATTCCAAAAAATGGAAAAAAAAGAAGACGAAAATAGCGCAAAAAATTATATCAAATTCTCAGGTATAGCCCTACAGATGGGGGGCACCATTTTTTTAATGGCCTACTTAGGGAAGTGGTTAGACGAAAGATATCCTGCAGACAAAAAGTGGTTTACGATGTTTCTAACAATATTAGGGGTCTCCATATCACTTTATAATGTAATACGGCAGCTTAATAAACATAATGACCAGCAGAAATAAACCTCAATGATGACTTATCTAAGAAACCGCCCGATTACTATGTTTGTTCTCATTCTCCTTGTTAGCTTGGGAATTACTTTTGCTGTTCATTTATTAATTTTAAGTAATCTGAACATGCCATTATTTGATGGTAAGGTAACGCTGGCCTATACACTAAATTTTCTTTTAGCGTGTTTAACATATATTTTCCTTTTCAAGCAAAGAAAAAAGAATACAGACATGCTAGGTTATTATTTTATGGGGGCAAGTTTCGTAAAGTTTGCCGTTTATTTTATTTTTTTCCATCCATCCTATAAAGTTGACGGCTTAACCAGCTCGGTAGAGTTTGCCGCTTTTTTTACTCCATATGGGGTTTCTTTAATTTTAGAAACATTATTACTCATTGTTTTGCTAAACAAAANAACCACCTAAGCATTTGATTTTCAGAGATATTGGTCTTTTCTGAAATTTCTCATACCTGGCGTTGTTAATTTAACCTCTTATTTATTTTTCCTTTACGGTTTTATGGTTAATTTTGCCGCGATTTTACTAGTTAACGATTAACTAAGGAACATGCAAAGAAGGGGAATTAGCTCATTATTAATTGCGACATTTACATTAGTGTCTATTTGTAGTTATGGACAGCACTCAGAAGTATCTGAACCATCTACTCTAACCGCTGAAGAGGCAGTTAAAATAAGAAAAGACGAGGTTACGGAAGTAAAAAACCACCACTTAGTGGATGATTACAGCCTTACGCTTCTTCATGGAAAGGACGTTGATGTTAGCTTACCGTTACCTGTTATATTATGGGAAGATGGATTGCATATCTTTTTGTCGTCGGAATTGGACCATGGACATAAAGTCGTCGAATCAAATGGTAGTTATTTTAAATTGCATCATGGCAAAATCTACAAAACAGATGCTGCCGGAAAACTTTCTCATAATGAAGATGGTGAAACTATAGGAAAAGTATTTTTGGATTTTTCTATTACAAAAAATGTTGTGATTATAATTTTGATGTCATTTTTAATCTTTTTTATCTTTAAAAGGATTGCAAAAACTTATTCTGGAGGGCCAATGCCTAAAAAAGCAGGAAGGTTTTTAGAGCCAATTATTATTTTTATTAGAGATGAAATCGCAATCCCTAACATTGGCGAAAAGAAATACAAGCAATTTATGGGGTACCTATTAACCGTATTTTTCTTTATATGGTTTTTGAACTTAGCGGGAATGACTCCTCTAGGAATTGGGGTTACCAATAATATTGCCGTTACACTTTCATTGGCGCTGTTTACCTTCTTTATTACGCAGTTTTCTGGTAACAAAAATTACTGGGCGCATATTTTTTGGAACCCTGCAATTCCAGTGCCTATGAGAATACCTCTAGCTCTAATTGAGGTGCTTGGCGTGTTTATTAAGCCTTTTGCATTAATGATTCGTTTGTTTGCAAACATGACAGCAGGGCACGTGGTAATGATAAGCATACTAGGAATGATCCATATTATGGACAACTGGTTTGCAACAGGAGCATTTTTCGGATTAACTTTGTTTTTGTCAATATTAGAATTATTGGTAGCAGCATTACAAGCATATATATTTACAATGTTAACTGCGCTTTACTTCGGTTCAGCTGTAGAGGAACATCACTAAAAAGCATTACTAACAAATAAATAAATATAAATTATGGAAATTCCAGAAATCGTAGGAGCAGGATTAATCGTTATTGGTGCCGGTATTGGTATTGGTAGAATCGGTGGGTCTGCTATGGAGGCTATTGCTCGTCAACCAGAAGCAACAGCAAAAATTCAAACAGCTATGCTTATTGCAGCGGCGCTTATTGAGGGTATTGGTTTTGCGGCTTTGTTTGCAAAATAAAACCTATAACAAGCTGCAACGGTTGGTTGCAGCTTGTTTATTTATTTAATTGTTAAAAAAAATTAAGGCATGGATTTATTTAAAGATTTTTCAGTAGGATTGTTCATCTATCAAACATTGATCTTTTTCTTGTTATTGGTCATCTTGAAAAAATACGCTTGGAAACCAATTCTTGGAGCTGTAAATGACAGAGAAGAGAAAATCGAAGAAGCTCTTGAAGCTGCTAAACAAGCAAAATTAGACATTGCTAACCTTAAGTCGCAAAATGAAGATATGCGAAAAGAAGCTTTAACGGAAAGAGATTCTTTACTAAAAGAAGCAAGAGAAGTTAAAGACAAAATTGTTGCTGAAGCAAAAAATTCTGCAAAAGAAGAAGGGGATAGAATTATTGAGTCAGCAAGAGAGGTGATAAAAAATGAAAAAATGGCTGCAGTTACTGAATTAAAAAATCAGGTTGCTGTATTGTCAATTGAAATTGCTGAAAAAATCGTTAAAGAAAAGCTTTCAACTGACGAAAAGCAAAAGGCATTAGTAGACGGATTGGTTAAAGAAATAAACCTTAACTAAAATGAGAGAATCACTAGCAGGAAATAGATACGCCAAGTCATTAATAACATTGTCAATTGAGAAAAACGAGCTCGACGTTATATATCAAGACATGATATTAATTTCTGAAACGATTGAAAATAGCAAAGATTTGTCTGTTTTGCTTAACAGCCCTGTAGTGAAAACAGACAAAAAGCAAGAGATTTTAAAGACAATCTTTGGTGAAAATACTACCGAGCTAACAAAACAATTCTTATTACTTATTTCTTCTAGAAATAGAGAGGCATTAATTGGAGACATAGCCAACGCATTCGTTCGACAATACAAAGTAATTAAGCAAATAATCGTTACAGAGATTACATCCGCCGTTAAACTGGATGCGGCTCAAAAGAAAAAAATACTTCAACTACTTAATACAGATGAGACCTCTAGTGTAGAGGTTATTGAAAAAATAAACCCAGAAATTATTGGAGGCTTTATTGTAAGAGTAGACGATAAACAAATAGATGCTAGTATCAGTAGAAAGTTAGATAACTTAAAGCAAGATTTTAGCAAAAACCAGTATATAGCAGATTTTTAATTTAGATAAATTATAATAAAATGGCAGGAATTAAACCAGCTGAAGTTTCAGCAATATTGAGAGAACAGCTTTCAAGCTTTAAAACTGAGGCGGAATTAGAAGAGGTAGGTACTATACTTCAAGTAGGAGATGGTATTGCGCGTATTTATGGTCTTTCGGCCGTACAATATGGTGAGTTAATTGAGTTCGAAGGAGGTTTGCAAGGAATTGCTTTAAACCTTGAGGAAGATAATGTGGGGGCGGTACTTTTGGGTTCGTCAAACAGCTTAAAAGAAGGAGATACTGTAAAGCGTACAGGAAAGATTGCTTCTGTTCAGGTTGGAAAGGGAATGCTTGGTCGTGTTGTTGACACATTGGGAAGCCCTATTGATGGTAAAGGACCGATTGAAGGTGAACTTTACCAAATGCCAATCGAAAGAAAAGCTCCTGGTGTTATTTATCGCCAGCCAGTTACTGAACCAATGCAGTCAGGGATTAAGGCGATCGATTCCATGATCCCTGTTGGCAGAGGACAAAGGGAGCTTGTAATTGGAGACAGACAAACGGGAAAAACGACTGTTTGCATTGATACAATTATTAATCAAAAAGAATTTTACGATAAAGGAGAGCCTGTTTATTGTATCTATGTTGCCATAGGTCAAAAGGGATCTACAGTTGCTGGAATTGTAAAAAAATTAGAAGCAGCAGGAGCTATGGCTTACACGGTAATCGTTGCGGCTAACGCCTCTGATCCAGCTCCAATGCAATTTTATGCTCCTTTTACCGGTGCAGCAATTGGAGAGTTCTTTAGAGATACGGGTGAACCAGCATTGATTGTTTATGATGATTTATCGAAACAAGCCGTTGCATACCGTGAGGTTTCATTATTGCTTAGAAGGCCACCGGGACGTGAGGCGTATCCTGGAGATGTATTTTACCTGCATTCGAGACTATTAGAAAGAGCTGCTAAGATAAACTCTTCCGATACAATTGCTTCACAAATGAATGATCTACCAGAATCAATCAAGCACCTAGTGAAAGGTGGTGGCTCATTAACTGCGCTGCCAATTATCGAAACGCAAGCAGGAGATGTTTCTGCTTATATTCCAACCAACGTAATTTCTATTACAGATGGACAAATTTTCTTAGAGGCTAACTTGTTTAATTCAGGTGTACGTCCAGCCATTAACGTAGGTATATCTGTGTCACGTGTAGGAGGAAACGCGCAGATTAAGTCAATGAAGAAAATTGCAGGTACATTGAAACTAGATCAAGCTCAATATAGAGAGCTTGAAGCATTCGCTAAATTTGGCTCTGATTTAGATGCTGCTACTATGGCGGTTCTTTCGAAAGGTGAGCGGAATGTTGAGATCCTTAAACAAGGCGAGGGTGCTCCAGTCCCAGTTGAACAACAAGTTGCAATTATTTATTGTGGCTCTAAAGGTTTGATGAATGATGTTCCTGTTAAAAAGATTAAAGCATTTGAAGAAGAGTTTTTAAGCTTTATGAGAAACAGCCATGCCGACGTATTGGCTGATTTAAAATCAGGAAAGATTAAAGATAGTGCTGCGTCAACAATTGAAAACGTTGCTGCTGATTTATCGGCAAAATATAAGGTAGAAGCATAATATTGAACTTTAGTTTCAGATGGCAAACTTAAAAGAAATACGAAATAGAATAACTTCTGTAAACTCAACAATGCAGATTACCTCTGCCATGAAAATGGTATCGGCTGCAAAGTTGAAACGAGCGCAAGACGCAATTACTCAAATGCGTCCATATGCTCAAAAACTTCAGGAGATTCTAGGGAACTTAACATCTTCCTTGGACACAAGTGACAATGCTTACGCTCAAGAACGTGAATTAAAAAATGTTCTTGTTGTTGGAATTACCTCTAACCGTGGGCTTTGTGGTGGTTTTAATAATAATGTTGCAAAAAAGGTGAAGCTTATTGCTGCCGAGCACAAAAACAGCAGCGTTGCTATTCTTCCAATTGGAAAGAAAATGGCCGACGCTATCAAAAATACTGATTTTGTGATTAAAGGATCTTTATTGCCTAGCAATACCGAAGAGATTTGGAATAATTTATCATTTGAAAGTGTTTCTGCAGTTGCACAAAACCTTATGGACCGATTTGCAGAAGGAGACTTGGATAAAATTATTATTGTTTACAACGCCTTCAAAAATGCAGGTGTTCAAATTGTTACCACAGAACAGTTTTTGCCAATTGTTCCTGCAAAACAGGACGAAAAAACTAGCTCAGTTGATTACATTTTTGAACCGTCAAAAGAGGAAATTGTAAATAATTTAATTCCAAATTCGCTAAAAACTCAATTATATAAAGCAATGCTTGATTCATTTGCTTCTGAGCACGGAGCCAGAATGACTGCAATGCATAAAGCAACTGACAATGCTACTGACCTTAAAAAGGAACTGCAATTGTTCTATAATAAGGCGAGGCAAACTGCTATAACCAATGAGATTTTAGAAATTGTTGGTGGAGCTGAGGCGCTAAACGATTAATTTACTTTTGAAGAGGATAGAGTGTATGCTCACCTATCTACTTAATGTAATCGGTCCAGTATGCTCGTATACCTTTCCGTCAATTCCGCGGGCGCTTATGAGGTAAAAATATGTGCCCGGCGGAATATTCTCTCCGAATTTATCCTTCCCGTCCCAAGAATTATCAATTGACTGAGATTCAAATATTTCATGACCTGAGCGATTAAACACTTTCATTTGGAATACCGCTAGGTTTTTCCCTTTAACTGTGCAGAAATCGTTCATACCGTCTCCATTAGGCGTAAATACATTAGGTAAGACGGTAATAGCACTATTGGCCTCAACCTCAATAATGCGGTAGTCTTTTTTCTTCTCACCATTTGCGGCAGTTACAATTAGTTCGACAGTATAAGTTCCATATTCATTAAAGGTGTGAGAAGGGCTAAATTCTTCACTAGATGTTCCGTCTCCAAAATTCCAAAGGACGCTTCCACGAGCTGCTGGATTAGAAAAATAAACATCTAATGGTGCATATCCGCCAACCGGGGATGCAATGATTGTTGCAACTAGTTCATCTTCTTGTGTTTGAATTATAGTAATTTCCTTTTCTTCAACAACCACATTTTTCACAAACTGCTCTTTTACCGGCTCTGTATATTTTATCCTACTTTTAGGGGTTAAGAATGAATTAATTATAGAGCTGGGAGCCGCTGAGGAATTATTTGCATTACCGCTATTTGCGGGGATAACTATAAATGTTTTGTTTTTTTCTTCTTTTACTGACGGATCATTAGAATCTAAGGGTGCGTTGTTTAAAATGTTACTTACAGCCAGTTCGTCATCATTAGTGGCTTGTTGATTCATTTCCTCCGTTGTTTCGATAGAAACAACAACATTATTGTTACTTGTTTGCTCTGGCTTGCTGTTTCCGGAAGACATAACCAACACAGTAGCAATTGTACATACCAAACCAGTGCCGATAGCAACGCCTGGAGTAGAAAATAGTTTGCTAATAAATGATGCAGAGCTCGCTGTTGATGCGCTAGCAGAAGTAATAGAACTGGAAATATTTGTCCACATAACATCATTAACCGGCGCCTCAAAGCCTTCTAACCTAGACTTAAAAATTTCTTCTATATTGTTTCCTTGGTTCATTCTTTGTCTATTTCTGTTATTTTTTCACGCAACATCGCTTTTGCTCTAGAAAATTGGGATTTTGATGTACTAATAGTGACATTCATTTTTTTTGCTATTTCCTTGTGTGAATATCCTTCAATTGCATATAAATTAAATACTGTTCTATAACCCAAGGGCAGTTCNTGTAGCAACTTAATTAAGTCTTCAGCAATAAGTGTTTCAAAAATAAAGTCGTTAGACTTTAAAGCAAAAGCCGNATCATCAATTTGTGCCTGATGCTTTAAGTGTTTATTCTTTCTNATAGCATCCAAGGCGGTATTAACAAATATTCTTCGCGCCCAACCTTCGAATGAACCAGCTCCTGAATACGTTCCCAATTTATCAAAGATCTTTATAAACCCATCTTGCAACACGTCTTGTGCTTCCACCATATTCGTCATGTAACGAAGACACACCCCCATCATCTTAGGGCCAAGCTTATTGTACAAGGCTTTTTGAGCAAGGGGGTTGTTTTTCAAACACTCCTTAATCATTTGTTCCTCAGACATATTTCGCTTATCTAACATCATAGACCTTATTCTATAAAAAAAGGTTGCATTCGCACTTTTTTTAAAAGTATTCAAGTGTAAATATGCTTATTTAACAGCAGAAAGCCCCCAAGATTAACAGATATGTGTAATAATTACTACTTTTAGCAATTGCCAAGCCCTGAATCGTTATTATGAATAAAATCTACGCCCTCTTTTTCTGGCTAATATTAATGCTTTCGTGTTCTGAGGAAGACCAAGCTAACCTAACTTTAAGCGGAGGTGAAAAGCTCAACCCAATTAAAAACGCCCTTTACCTGATGGCTCAGGGTCAATGGATTGGGCAACTAGACATTAAGAAAAACAACAAAATACCGTTTAATTTTGAGGTAATTAAAGACTCTGTTTTTATTATTAATTCTGAAGAAAGAATTGGGGCTAAAATAACTCACCATGGCGATTCAATACACATTAAAATGCCTGTTTTCGATTCAGAATTTCATTTTAAAAAAACAACGATTGGCCTTAAAGGATATTGGTACAATAATGCTAAAAAAAACTATAAATTAGCTTTTTCCGCTCGATTAAATAAAGATGGGTTAAAAACTCGATTTAACATTTCTCAAGAAAACAACTACAGCAAGTATGGTGGGAAATGGGAAACAACTTTTAGCCAAGGAAGTGGCGATGAGTACAAGGCCATTGGGATTTTTGATCAAAATCAGCAATATGTTACCGGCACCTTTTTAACGCAAAGTGGAGACTATCGATTTTTACAAGGAAATATAAATGGCGACTCTATCTTGTTGTCTTGTTTTGATGGTTCACATGCATTTTTATTTGTAGGAAGATTAGATGGTGGTATTATAAATGGGCAATTTTATTCTGGATCACACTGGAGCGAACCATGGGTTTCATCTAAAAACGAACTATTCACGCTTGTAAATCCTTTTTCATTAACGAATCCAGTCGAAAAAGAAAAACTTGAGTTTACGTTTCCTGGTGTTGATGGAAAAAATGTTTCTTACCCAAATAAGCGCTACAACAATAAGGTTCTAATAATACAAATATTAGGATCTTGGTGTCCTAACTGCGTGGATGAAACTCGTTTTTTTTCAGCACTGCACAACCAATATCACCAAAGTGGGTTGGAAATATTAGGCCTTGCTTTTGAGGCACCCGAAGAACTAAGCGATAAAATCGAAAGAGTAAAAGGTTTAAAAACCCATTGCTCTTCTAAGTATGAATTTTTAATCGCAGGAAGCGCAAGCAAAAAAGAAGCGCAACAGGCGCTTCCGTTCCTTAGTGAAATTTCTTCATTTCCAACGGCAATATTTATAGATAAAAAAGGTAAAATTAGAAAAGTTCATACGGGGTTTTATGGCCCAGGAACAGGAGGCTATTATACTGAATACGTATCTGAAGTAAATTTGCTAGTTGAAAGCTTATTAAGTGAATAAAACCCCTCTTTTTGTATATTTGGTTTTCAAATCAGTTTTATGCCAGTAATTAAAAATGCTTTAGCTCGTTACAGGGTAATCGACAGGAGCTTAAGAAACGAATACAAACCCTTCCCTTCAAAGGCAACTTTAAGGTCGGCTTGCGAAGAAGAGCTGTTTGGAACAACTTTAGGCGGAAATATTTGTGACTCTACTATTGAGAAAGATTTGTTTGCTATGCGAATAGAGCACGATGCTCCCATTAAATATAATAAGCAAGAAAGGGGATATTACTACGAGGACAAGGGTTATTCAATAGATGAGGTTCCTTTAACAGAAAAGGATGTTGAAGCTATTAAAATTGCAGCGAACCTTCTTTCTCAATTTAAAAATACTGAAATATTTAGTCAGTTCGAATTTGCTATAGACAAAATTATTGACCGCGTAAATATATCTTCTAACGTTCAAGATACAGCAATCGAAGAATATGTTCAGTTCGAAACTGTTGAGAGAGTGGGGGGAAGTGAGTTTTTAGAGCCTCTTTTAACCGCGATTAAAAATAAAAACAAGGTCCAGTTTGAACACAAAGGGTTTTCAAGTGAGGTAGCTAAAACAAGAAGAATACACCCGTACTTATTGAAAGAATATAGAAACAGGTGGTATCTTGTGGGTAAAAGCGAACTTAAGGACAAGGTAATTACCTTTGGCTTGGATAGAGTAACCAACCTCATAGTTTTGTCAGATAAATATAAGAAGGATGACGCTTTTAGTCCTGACAGGTTTTTTAAATACTCTATTGGAATTACGTCGGACCATGGAAGTCCTTTTAAAATAATTATCGAGGTGGGGGTGCTGTTGTCAAAATATATACTTTCTCAGCCTCTGCACATGTCGCAAGAGTATTTAGGGGAAAAGAACAGTTTGCACCTATTTTCATATTTTCTTCTTCCTACATATGAATTAAAAATGCAAATTTTAGGTTTTGGTAAAGACGTTAAGGTGGTTGAGCCGAAAGAATTACAGGATGAAATACATCAAATTGCTAAGTCTGTGGTGGATTTATACAAATAAGTTATCTAATAAATTCAATTATTTTTGCAAACAACCAAAGACTATAACCAAACCTTATGCGCCTTTTACTATTAATATTAATTCTTCCGACTTGTTTTTCGGCCCAACTGCTAGACAATAGAGGCTGTGCGGTGTTCTCTGAAGAGCCTTTTTTTTACAATGATTTTGTTCAAAGTAATAAGATAAAAAGCATAACGGGCTCGGTTTCCACAAAAGCAGACCTACAGGTAATAAAAAGTAAAGGGATTATTGCAAAATTCTTGTTTGACGACTCCGGAAACCTCATAAAACAATTCGACTCATTTTATCGAGGAAAGAAAAAAGACAGCTCGATAATAACCTACCATTATGATGAAAACAAAAACATCATCACAAAAAGAATGAGTGACAGTTATGGGTTCTTTTCTTATAATTATAGTTATAATGACCAAGGCGATATGATTCGTAAAACCTATTGCAGAGATGAAAACGCAACAAACAACAAGAACGACTTCAGGTTAAAGAAACAATATACCATAGTAAACGAAACCTATTCCTATATAACAAATGACTCCTCTAAACAGAAAAATGTACACAACAACCACGGAGGGGTTTATCAAAAAGAATACTATGTCTATGATGAAAATAACCTCTTGGTTAAGGTCGAAAAAAAATTAATTGTAAATCATAAAAAAGGTCAAACTAGCTACAAGTACGATGATTTAATGAGGGTTTCTGAAATGACAATACAAAAAGATATGTCGAAAGATGCCTATTCAAGGTTTGTATATGAATATGACCAACTTGGAAACCTAGAAGTAATCGACGAGTACAGAAACGATGAGTTAAAAATACACAAAGAGGTAATTTATGATAAGTCAACGCTTTTAATGAAGGCTCTTCTTAATCAAGATGTACCGTCAAACTTTATTACAATAACAAAGTTTTCTTACGCGTTTTTTGATAAAAAACCCCAAAAAGAATGATTTTAAGGGAAAAACTTGCTTGTTACGAAATTGTTTTTAATTTTGTTAACCAAGTATAAATCTTAAAAAAAATCAATATGAAAAAGTTTTTTATGTTATTAGCTGTTGCTGGATTCTTTTCTATGACAACAATTTCTTGTGGTGAAAAAGCTGCTGAAGGAGAGGCAACTGAAGAAGGAGCTGCAGACGCAGGGGCTGAAGAAGAAAGTCATGAGGGTCATGGTCACTAGATCAACCTTTAGTTAACGAAATTGAAGGCTTACACAGTGTGTAAGCCTTTTTTTTGCTTTTCTTTGCGCTTATATGAGGGTCTTATGTTTTATAGTTTTTGCGGTGACACTGTTTTCTTGCGCTGAAAAGGAGAAAAAGTCAGTACGATTGGACAATGGAAATAATATAGAAATTATTATTAACGATTCTGTTTATCAACAACTTGAATCAAATAGAAATCTAGCGTTAAAGAATGGCGTTATTGATAAAAGCTTAAAAAAGTATTTTCGCGCAACTATAAATTACAAAAACAAAGAGACTCCTGTTAAGTTAAGGTTAAAAGGTGATTGGGTTGACCACTTAAAGGGTGAAAAATGGTCGTTTAGAATAAAGGTAACAGGCGACAACTCCTTTCTAGGCCTCAAGAGTTTCTCTATTCAGAGCCCCCATACCCGTTCATTTCTACATGAATGGTTTATGCATCAAGTGTATCTAAGAGAAGGGGTTTTAACAACTCGGTATGAGTTTGTTCCGATCATCATAAATGGAAAAACCATGGGAATTTATGCGCTTGAAGAGCATTTCGACAAGCAATTGGTGGAGGCTAAGGGCAGAAGAGAGGGTCCTTTGTTAAAGTTTAACGAAGAAGGTCTTTGGGAAACCAGGGTAGGAGATCCAGATGGGTACCATTCTTTGCCTTATTTTGCGGCTGCAGAAGTAATTCCTTTTAAAAAGAACAGGACAATGAAAAACCCTGTTTTAAAACAACACTTCAAAACAGCGCAAAGTTTGTTGCTCCGCTACAAAGCATTTGACAAAAATATTGAGGAAATATTCGACCTTGATAAAATGGCTAAGTTCTATGCTCTTACCGACCTAGCTAACACAGACCACGCTTTAATATGGCATAACCTGAGGTTTTATTACAATCCTGTTTCGAGAAAGCTAGAGCCAATAGCATACGATTGCTATCCTGAAAAGGTAGAGATGAGTGCAAATCAACCTATATTTGGATACAGTAAAGACAAGTTTCTATTCCCAGATTTTAGTTATATCCACTACAACCTCTTTAACAACTCCTCTTTTAAATCGCTATATACTTTTTACCTAAAAGAGTATTCTGAAGCCAATTACCTCAATGACATTTTTCTCGAGTTAGACTCCTCTTTAAACTCAATTAGCAACCTATTAGCTCCTGAATACCCGGACTCCAAGTTAAATAAGGCATTTTACTATAGCAATATTAAAAGGATACAAGAAACCCTACCTGAATTCGTAAACTCCAGCTTGAAATATGAGTTGCAAGACTACGGTTTCGAAGATTTTAAAAACACTAAAACATATTACTACCATACAGGGTTAAAAGCATATTCAAGCCCTTATCAAGACTCTGTATCCAACCTTGTTCAATTTAAAAATTTCCACTCTGCTTATGTTACCATTTTTGGTTATGGTATAAAACAAAACAAAGACTCTATAATAATAATGGGTTCGCCCCTAAGAATTGAGCCTTTAATACAAAATAAAACACCTCACTCACTTAATCTTCCTAGGTCTGCAAAAACTATCTTTTTCATGGCTGAAAATAGACTTGACACTCTTAGGTTGTCAATAAGTAAGTGGGCGCCTAATCAAACGTTTATCGACTCCGTCGAAAATTTAAATAAAAAAACCTTCATCGAGCACATGGCAGTAAGCACAAATTCCGTAGCTAAACTGTTAGTAATAAAAAAAGGGAAGCATGCTATATCAAAAGACCTTATTATTCCTAAGGGCTGGACTTTTATCATAGAGCCAGGAAGCGAAATAGACCTTACTAACAATGCGGCTATTATTAGCTATTCTTCTGTTTGCGCTGCAGGAACGGCCTCTGATCAAATCTTTATTCACTCGTCGGATAGTACTGGGCAGGGGTTGACGGTAATTGATAATTATGGTAATTCCCTGTTGCGACATGTAACGTTTAATAATTTATACACATTACATAGGTATGGGTGGTATTTAACGGGCGCTGTTACGTTTTATCAAAGCAATGTAATTATTGAGAATTGCACCTTTGAACACAATTTATGTGAAGATGCAATAAACCTCGTTCAGTCTAATTTTACTTTTTCTAATTCTTCTGTTCAAAATACTTATTCCGATGGGCTAGATTCTGACTTTTGTTCAGGTACAATTTTAACCTCAACCTTCAAAAACACCGGTAACGACTGTATTGATTTATCAGGAAGTATTATTAATATAAAAGGCTGCACCATTACTAATTCAGGAGATAAAGGTATCTCTGGAGGAGAAAATTCTTTCGTAAAAGTAGATGACACAAAAATAAATAAGGCAAAAACAGCTATTGCATCGAAGGATTTATCAACGGTAACTGTAAACTCTGTTATATTGCAAAATGTCGATTATGGGTTTGTTGCTTTTCAGAAGAAGCCTGAATTTGGACCTGCTAAAATTATTGTTACAAACGCTATAGGGGGGGCTGTGAACTATAAAAACCTTATAGATAATGGGTCGTTGCTTATAAATAAGGAGGGAGGTAAGGCAGACACAATTGTTGGAGGAGTAAACATAAATGTTGATTCATTGTATCTTGAATTCAAATAACGTTCTTGAATATGTTTTTAAAAAATACCTGGGTATACGTCTTTCTTATTGGGTTAATTTTTAGTTGTACGGCTAACAAGAAGGATGGGCCTATATTAGAAATTAGCCCTACTGCAATTGAACAAGTGCTTGAAGAAACAGAAGAGTTGTTATTGAGTTTAAAAAACAAACTTTTAATAATGGACAGCACGGAGATAGAGTCGCTTGTTGTTCCTCAAGGGTTGGCGCACATTGCAAACACATATCGAACAGAACTAGCATTTGAGAACGTGACCTTGAAAAAAATTTATAAATGCAACAACGGTGTTATAAATACCGTCCACTACGATTTTTATTATGACTCCCTAAATACAGGTTTAGAAGTCGATACTAAAACTGTTTTAAACCTCGTTCAATCCAAGTTCGGTGATTGTGATTCAGTAAATTATAGCGGCTCGATGACGACGTATTCATGGGTGTCTAATAACGCCATAATCGATTACGAATTATTCAATAACGGCTTTACTTTTACAATTAGAAAAAATCAAACAACGGAAAATCCAATAGGGGTATTGGTGGTGTTACCAAAACACCTTGAATTAACTGAAAAATTAATTAAACATGAGTATAGCGATTCTCTGAAGTTGGGGTTGTCAATAATGACTGATATACAAAACCTTTTCAAAGTTGGTTTTAAAAGTAAATCAAATACTCTCGCTTTTAGCAAAACTTATAATGAAAATGTATTACTAAGCGGTTCATTTTTGTTTGAAGGAGAAAACCTATCTGGGGTTTATTTCGATTACATGTATTCTGACACAATATCTAATGAATTTTTGACAGATGTAAAAACCATAAAGTCTATAATTACTAAATTATATGGAGAACCATCAGAAGTTGCCTCCGTTTCCTTATCCACATCATACAGGTGGGGTAACACGCTTATTGTGTTGGAAATGTTTAGTGATGGTTTTTCTGTTCTTTTTGAAAAGCCTCGTTTATAATATCCTCTTAACCACTTCGTTTAAACAGATTTTAAACCATTCTGTGTATTGTTGAGGTCTTTGACTCACCTCCTCTAAAAGATTTTGAATAGAAATGTAGGCATAAGCGTTAACCTCTTCTTTATTAAAGCAAACCTCTCCTTCGAATTCTCCAATAAAAACATGGTCTAACTCGTGCTCAGTCAACCCTTGGTCTAATTCTTTTTTGTAGATAAAGTCGAATGCTTTTTCTATGTCACAATCAAAACCCATTTCTTCTTGCAACCTTCTATGGGCAGCATTTATTGTTGGTTCCCCCTCTCTTGGATGGCTGCAACAAGTGTTCGTCCAAAGTCCTCCTGAATGATATTTTGAAAAAGCTCGCTGCTGAAGCAGCATCTCTCCCTTATTATTAAAAATAAACACTGAAAACGCTCTGTGTAAAACACCTTTCTCGTGCGCTTCCATTTTTTCCATCGTTCCCAATGGGTTGTCATTCTCATCAACCAGTATAACTCTTTCCATTTTTAGTCTATTCCATTCATTCTTAAACGCTGATCTCTATTAGCAATTTCCCATGCAGTATAAAAAACCAAGCGCACCGTTTTTTGAACCTTATCAAAATTAATTTTATCCACATCATCTGTTGGTTTATGGTAGTCTTTGTGGACCCCGCTAAAATAAAAAACAACAGGAACTCCCTTTTTGGCAAAATTATAGTGGTCTGAGCGATAATAAAACTGATTCGGGTCTTTTCTATCGTTATATGTATAGTCTATATCAAAATTAATATATTTTTTATTCACCTTTTCACTAATCAAGTGTAGGTCCATGCTAATTCGGTCAGCCCCTATTAAATAAATGTAGTTATCGTAATCGTGCTCATCATCTCGCCTACCTATCATGTCAATGTTTAGGTCTACAACTGTGTTTTCTATGCTATATATCGGGTTGTCTATGTAATATTTAGAACCCCAAAGTCCTTTTTCTTCTCCAGAAACAGTCATAAACAGAATGCTTCGGCGAGGTCCATGTCCGTCATTTTTTGCTTTTTGAAAAGCCTCAGCTAATTCTATAACGCTTACTGTTCCTGAACCATCGTCGTCTGCTCCATTACACACTTCTCCGTTGTCGTATCCTAAGTGGTCATAATGTGCTGTAATAACAACAAGCTCCTCTTTTAGATCTGTTCCTTCAATATAGCCCAATACATTGTCGGAAGTAAGCTCCTCTTGAATGTCTACTTTTATTGAAACTTTTGACTCGTTAATTTCTGATAAAATTGTTTTGGCTGCGCTGTCAGAAATAAAAAGATTAGGTATTAATTCTGATTTTTTTCTTCCGGGGTTGTGCATTTGCATGTTTGGGTTTTCTATATAACCAGCTATTCTTTCAACACCTTCGGTAAAGTTTTTTTTTATCGTTATTATTCCAACTGCACCTTTGTTTTTTGCCAACTCAACTTTCTTTCTCCAGTTGTCCCAGCCCCCGGTTAAATCAATTAAATCAGGAACACCCTCATTAATAATAACCACCTTATTCTTAACGTTAATATTAGAGTAGTCAGAATAATTACCTTCCTCAATTCCAAAGCCAGCAAATATTAGTTCTTTATCAATTAGCAATGTATCTTTCAGATCTCCTACATAGTAAAACTGCTCTAATAAGTTCCATTTAATTCCGTTTAACTCAACAAATACATTCGCAGCATTCTTGGCGTCAACAGGAAATGTCTGAAGAAAAGATCCGTTTTTTGCGCCTGGCTCTATCCCTATTTCTTTAAATCTTTCGGAGATAAATTTAGCCGCCTTTTTCTGTCCTGGACGAGCTGTTTCTCTTCCTTCATATTCATCAGAAGCAAGTATGGAAAGGTCTTTATTTAAATCCTCCTTTCTAATAGATGATGCATAGGTGGTTGAATTACTGCTTAATAGTGCTTCCAGCTTTACATCATTTACTTTGCTGTGTTTCTTTGTTAGTGAACAACTAAAAACAATAAATACTAATAGCGTTGCTAAATATTTCATATTATTTATAAGCTATTTTATCTACTCTTGTTTGGTGTCTTCCACCTTCAAATTCCGTACTGAAAAAAACGTCTACTATTTTCAAGGCATTTTCCTCACTAACAAAACGAGCTGGAATTGAAACAATGTTGGCATTGTTGTGCAACCTGCCAAGTTCAGCAATTTCTGAATTCCAACTTAAGGCAGCTCTAATACCAGAGTGTTTGTTTGCGGCCATGCTTATTCCGTTGCCACTTCCACAAATTAATACACCATATTTGTTTGTCCCTTTTTCAATACTTTCGCATACTGGATGGGCATAATCTGGATAATCTATACTTTCTTCTGAGTAACATCCAAAATCCTCAACTCCGAACCCTTTTTCCTTTAAAAAGCCTATTATTACTTTTTTTAATTCGTAACCTGCATGATCAGCGCCAATTGCTATATTCATAATACTATATTTAGTTTCTATTGTATTCTCAATATTAATAACTTGTTAATAACCTGTTAGCTTCTATATATAAATTTCATTAGGATTACAAATATTAATTATTCATTGATATTATTTTTATATAAACCTAATAAGTTAACATTATTTTTACAACTATTAATCAACCGATTTTGCTTAGTTATTAATACAAAAATGGTATAAAAGTTTTAACCATATATTTATTTAATAACTATTTTTCATTTTGTTAATAACATATTAATTACCTTTATGACAATGATATTTAGATAATAAACTATGTTAATTAAGTGTTATTAACTATTGATAAAACATAAAACCTAATTTTTTGAGCATAATTTACACACAGTATAAACAATATAATAATAATAGTAAAATATTTAAATTTAATCTCTTTTATTTATTTATAATATATATTGTTTATTTCTTCTTTTTTAGTAGCTCTATAATTTTTGCTCAAGAAGCAGATATCAATCCAAACGGATATAATACTTTTTATTTTCAAAATGGAAATGTTAGCAGTGAGGGAATTTTAAAAGATGGAAAGCCTACAGGTTATTGGAAAACCTATTATGATAATGGGCAAACAAAATCTGAAGGTAATCGTAAAAATTTCTTATTAGATAGTATTTGGAAGTTTTATAATAATAAAGGCGCTCTTTTAGATGAAATAATTTATAAGGAAAATAAAAAAGAAGGAGTCTCAAAATTGTTTGATGAACATGGGTGTATAAAAAGTGAATCAAATTATATTAACAATGTAAAATCAGGTGAAGAAAAGGTTTTTTATTCTTCTGGAAAAATAAAAAATATTAATGTTTATAACCAGGATAAAAAACATGGTTATTGTTATCAATTAGACAGTTTAGGTAGAGTTATAACGATAAGTGAATATAACGGAGGTTTTTTAAGAAGTGAGGAACAAATAAATAGATTTGATGAAGAAGAAAAAAAACATGGTATATGGAAAGAATTTCATGAAAACGGAAAAGTAAAATGGGAAGGTGATTTTAAGCATGGTATATTAGATGGAATAGTAAGAGAATATACTAAAAAAGGTGGCTTAAAAACAATGAATATGTTTGTTGATGGTGCCTTAAATAAAGATGCTAAAGAAGTTGAATTTTTTGAATTAAGTAAGGAAATAAGACCAAATGGGTCTTATTTAATTGGAGGTTATGCTGATGAAATGAAGCAAGGTATATTCAGAGAATACGATTCTATAGATGTATTGATTAATTCTTATCAATATAGGAATAATATTAAAATAGCTGAGGGTATATTGGATTCTACAGGTTTAGAGCATGGAGAATGGAAATATTTATATACTGACGGTTCCATTAAAGCAATTGGTAAATTTAATCATGGAAAACGAGAGGATTTATGGGTATATTATTATCAAGGTGGAGAGATTGAGCAAAAGGGTATGTATATTAATGGGGTGCCTCATGGTGAATGGAAATGGTG
>JGI20156J14371_10001101_pt1 | contig 22440 bp, 17 predicted proteins | sample COG_06_FD_14371 | JGI IMG/M metagenome (IMG submission 14371)
GTGGTGTTTCGCGCAGTGTTACCGCCACCGAGATAGCCTTTTTCGATCACCGCAATATTAGTCAGACCATGAACCTTGGCGAGATAATAAGCGGTGGCTAAGCCGTGACCACCACCGCCTACCACAATCACATCGTAATCTGATTTTGGGGTCGGATTGCGCCATACTTTCTGCCAATTTTCATGGTAACTCAGGGCATTTTTTAGCAGGCTGAAAGCGGAATATTTTTTCATGCTCAGGACTCTCGAAAATAGCGGTCGGTGACGCTCATTGGAGCAATTGGCAAGCCCGCTGAGATAGAAGAAAACCGACAACCTATTAGGTAAAAAACGACAAATAGCTCAAAAAAGCTGGAAATGGCGGCTCTATTCAAGCCAANTGGTAAATTTGTTGAATATAAACGTCGCCAACCCTAGACTATGGCAGTCGACAATAATGAGTTTCGCATGATCAAAAACCCCTCAAAAAGCGCCCTGAAATCGCTGCAAAAAAATCCAGCTACAGAGAAAATTTCGCCCAGTTTGTCGGTCGGGTTTGTGCTGATGCCAAGCTTTACTCTGCTGCCTTTTTCGGCCTTTGTCGATGCCTTGCGCCTGGCTGCCGATGAAGGCGATCAGAGCCAGCAGATCAACTGTCACTGGACGGTTATGGGGCCGACGCTCGAGCCGATCAGCTCAAGCTCAGGGGTCAGTGTAAAACCCTGGGAAACCTATCGCGACCCAGCAACCTTTGATTATATTGTCGTGGTTGGTGGTTTGCTGCCACAGACATTGAACGGCAGCCAACATGCGATCAATTATCTGCAACGTGCCGATCAGGCCCATGTGCCGATTATTGGCCTCTGCACGGGCTCCTTTGCCATGATTCGCGCCGGACTGATGAAAGGTCGGCGCTGCTGTGTCAGCTGGTTTCACTACAAAGATCTCAGCGACCGCTACAGCGATGTGATTCCGGTGGCCGAGCAGTTATTTGTCGATGACGGTGATCGCATTACCTGCGCCGGCGGTGCCGTGGCGGCCGATCTGGCGGCTTACATTATTGAACGCCACCTGGGCCAGAGCTGGGCGCGCAAAAGCCTGCGCATCTTAGTGATGGATAGTCCGCGACCGGCAAACTCGCCACAGCCGCAGCCGAGTGCTAATTATCAGGTTAACAATAAGTGGGTAAAGCGCGCGCTACTGCTGCTGGAACAAAACCTTAGCCGGCCGCTGACCACCGATGAAATCGCCACCCGTCTGAGTATTTCCAAGCGTCAACTGGAACGACTGTTTCTCGGCGAAACCGGTGACAGCTTGCAAAAGTTCTATCGCAAGATTCGTTTAAATTACGGCTTATGGCTGCTGCAAAACACACCCCGCTCAATCACCGATATCGCCCAGGAAACCGGCTTTGCTGATACCGCACATTTTTCGCGCGCGTTTCGCAGTGCCTTTGCAAAAAAACCCTCTGAATACCGCAATCGTTAAACCGCCCATTGGTATCTAAGAAAGAACGCGGCGCTCATTGCTCGGCGGCTTACCGTAGAGGTCGCTGTAGCACTTACTGAAGTGTGGTGCAGTCGAAAAGCCGCAGCTAATCGCCACATCAATCACCGGAATTGAGGTTTGCAACAGTAACAATCGCGCCCGCGATAGCCGCAACTCAAGATAGTAGCGGGATGGCGCGCAGTGCAGATAACGATTGAACAGGCGCTCTAGTTGTCGCCGCGAAATTCCCACGTAGTCGGCCACCTCATCGAGCGTTAAGGGCTCTTCGATATTGCTCTCCATCAAACTCACTGCATCCACCAAACGCGGCTGACTGGCACCAATTAAATATTGCAGCGGCGCACGCTGGGCATCTTTTTCCGTGCGCACACGGTCACAGGTGAACTGGTCCGATATCTGCTGCACCAACTGATGGCCGTGGATACTGGCAACTAAATTGAGCATCAAATCAATCGANCTAATGCCACCGGAGCAGGTATAGCGATCGCGATCAATTACAAATAANCTTGAGCAGATTTGCAGACTGGGAAACTCTTCGCGCATGCTGGCAAGATTTTCCCAATGAATAGTACAGCGGTAGCCATTCAGCAGCCCAGCGGCAGCCAGNACATAACTGCCAGTGCAGAGAGCACCGAGAGCGATTTTATTTTTCGCCAAACGGCGCAGCGCATCGCTAACGTGCTTGTTGCAATGATCTTTAATCCGGTANCCGCCGCAGACCATCAAGATATGCATCGACTGTTCAGGGTCAAGGCGGCCGTCAACTTTCATTTCTAAGCCGGCACTGGAGACAACCGACTCACCATCAACACTGTAAATGGACCAGCGGTAGAGCGCGCGGTCAGTTAAACGATTGGCGAGGCGAAGTATACCAATCGCATTGGCGAAGGTACTGAGAGTGTACTCTGGCATTAAAAGAAACCCGATATGCAGGGTTACCGGTGGATCAACAGACTCGGGGGCAACAACTTCAGACATTTTCCAACGCCTTTTTTTATTATTGTCTTGTTTTGGCTGCCCCCAACTAAGCCGGACGCGCGCGCAACGGCGTCGAGTATATTCTAGGAATAGTAAATTTTGACAGTACTATTTTCGGCTAGCAGAGCGAATTAACGCCGTCGACGCTTGCGACTCCCACTATCGACAATGGTTTTTTCTGGTGGTCTGGAAATCGTAGAGAAAAGATGGGGAAATGGATCGGTTTTATTAGGGAAGGCCATCGCATCGACAAAGTAATCCTGAAACTTAGGTTCCATGGCCGTTTCGATGCGCTCAATATTTTTAACCAGTGATTCAATCACCTGTCGCGACTGCTGGTTTAACAGTGCGATTCTAGCTCCGGTGCCGGCGGCATTGCCAGCGGAAGAGACCTGTTCGAGCGCACAGTCGGGAATCAGCCCGAGCACCATAGCGTGCTGAACATTGATATGACTGCCAAAGGCACCCGCCAATCGAATGCGCTCAACACTGTCGACACCCATATGGTCCATCAGCAGCTTGACGCCCGCATAGAGTGCCGCCTTGGCCAATTGGATCTGGCGGATATCATTCTGGGTAATCACAATATCGGATTGGCCGTCGCGCTCCGAGCGGTACAGGCAGTACGACCAGGTACGATCATTTTGCTGAATTCGCGGTGTTCGACTGATCAACTCGCCATCGACCACACCGTCCACAGTAATAATGCTCGACAGGTACATTTCAGCGACGACTTCGATAATCCCCGACCCGCAGATGCCGGTGACGCCAAAGTCGCTGATCGAATCGGCAAAGCCCTGTTCATCGGACCACAGGGCCGAGCCAATCAGTTTAAAACGCGGCTCCAGTGTTTCTGGGTTGATCCGCACCCGCTCGATAGCGCCGGTGGCCGCGCGCTGGCCACAGCTGATCTGCGCCCCTTCAAAAGCCGGACCGGTAGGGCTTGAACAGGCCAGCAAACGCTGGCGATTGCCGAGAACAATCTCGGCATTGGTGCCGACATCCACCAGCAGCGTCATCTGATCCTGCTCCTGGGGCTCCTCCGAGAGAATCATTCCCGCGGTATCGGCACCGACATGGCCAGCGATACAGGGCAGCACATAGACGCGGCCACCCGGATTAATCGCCAAACCAATCTGCGCTGCCGGCACATCGACGGCCGCGTCAGTGGTCAGCGCAAAGGGTGCGCCACCCAGTTCAATAGGGTCTATGCCAAGCAAGATATGATGCATAATCGGATTGGCAACAAGCGCAATCTCGAGAATAGCCTCGATACCCACGTTAATGTCTTTCGCTACCTGCGCAAACAAGCTGTTGAGTGCCTCGCGGATCACCGTGGTCATCTCCTCGGCACCCTCCGGATGCATCATCACGTAGGAGACGCGACTCATCAGATCTTCGCCAAAGCGAATTTGCGGATTCATCAGACTGGCACTGGCGAGTACTTCGCCGCTGGAGAGATCGCAGAGATGGGCGGCGACCGTGGTCGAACCGACATCGACGGCCACGCCATAGGCCTTGTCGCGAAACCCCGGCCACAGGGCGACGATGCTGCTGCCTTTATACACGGCCACGGTGATCCCGCGTTTGGCCTCGCGCAGTGCCGGCTGTAAGGTTTTAAGCAGGGCCACATCAATGGTTAAACCGCTTAACTGCCAGTCCTGTTCAAGTACATCCAGCAGTCGCTGCAAATCGCCTTTTGGCACGTGCATGTCCGGCTCTTGCACCTGCACGTAATACAGGCGCGTCGCCGCGTCCAAATGGATATCACGATACTCGGCGTCTTTGCGCACGATCTGGCGATGCACCTGACTCTCGGCGGGCACGTCAATCACCACATCGTCGAGCAGCAGCAACGTATGACAACTGAGACGACGGCCATTGGCCAGTGGCGCTTTGCGCTCAGCGTATTTAATTTCGGTGGCGCAGACCGGTGACAGATGACTGCTGTCAGATTCGATCTGATGCTTCGGGAAGGCACCATCGGCACAGACAACCTGGCAGCGACCACAGAGTCCGCGACCTCCACAGACCGAGTCAATATCCACCCCCAACACACGAGCAGCGTGCAGCAACGGCGTATTGACCGGAAAACTGCCGCGACGTCCCGACGGGGTGAAGACTACCTTGACCTGTTGATCAGACATTGTGTTATTCGCTCTATTTGATTAGCCGCGGCGACGACCCCTACCCGCGCGACCGCCACGAGCACCAGCGCCTTCAGCCACCGGCTCGCGGTAGGCTCTAATCCAGTTGGCGCAATCTGGGTCATTGCCCATCATCACATCGCCACCACGCACTGCCTGCATCACTTCAGGGTGCAGCGGACTGGTGATTGCCGAGGTCATGCCGGCACCCATAGCCATGGTTAAAAAGGCACTATTAATACCGTTGCGGTTGGGCAGACCAAAACTGACATTGGAGGCGCCGCAGGTGGTATTCACTTTTAATTCTTCACGCAGACGACGCACCACATGCATTACCTGCAGACCGGCGGTGTTAATTGCACCAATTGGCATCACCAGTGGATCGACCACGACATCGCTGTAGTGAATGCCGTAATCGGCGGCGCGCTCAACAATCTTTTTTGCCACCTTAAAGCGCTCATCTGGGTCCTCGGAAATACCGGTTTCATCATTCGAGATAGCCACCACCGCCGCGCCATATTTGGCCACCAACGGCAGTACTCGCTCCAGCACTTCATCTTCACCTGTGACCGAGTTGACCAGCGCCTTGCCCTGATAGACCGCCAGACCCGCTTCCAGTGCCTCAATAATCGAGGAGTCAATACTCAGTGGCACATCGGTAATCGACTGCACCAGTTGAATAGACTCAGCCAAAATGCGCGGCTCATCAGCCAGTGGGATGCCGGCATTGACGTCGAGCATTTGGGCACCCGCGGCTACCTGTGCCAGGGCATCGGCTTCAACGCGACTGTAATCACCATTTTTCATTTCTTCAGCAAGAATTTTGCGCCCGGTGGGATTGATACGCTCACCAATAATCACAAAGGGCTGATCAAAGCCAATTTTAACTTCTCGCGTCGCCGAACTCAGGGTGGTGATGGTCATGGGTCTCTCCAAAAATTTATCGGTTTGGATGCCAGGGAATACGATCCCCCAACACCCCGGTTTTTTCTACAATCTCAGCAACTCGATGTTCCTGCTTATAAGCCATCAAATGAACACCGCTGACGCCAGCAATCTGACGAATCTGCTGAACCATTTCGATGCACATATTGACCCCCTCCTGCTTCTGATCTTCAGCACCAGCAAGACGCTTGATCACAGAATCGGGAATATGCACACCGGCTACATTGTTGCGAATCCACTCCGCCGATTTGGCTGAAGCGAGCGGGCCGACGCCGGGCAAGATATAGACCTTTTCATGCAAACCGAGATCGCAGACCTTGGCCATGTAGTCTTTCAGCCTATCGATATCAAAGCAGTACTGAGTCTGCACAAACTGTGCGCCGGCAGCGACTTTTTTGGCTAGGCGCAGTGGCCGATAGTCAAAAGGTGGCGCGAAAGGGTTGGCCGCGGCGCCTAAAAACACCTTCGGTGGCGAGGTAATTTTGCGCCCGCTTAAAAACTCTCCGTCATCACGCATGCCGCGCAACATCGACAGTGAAGTCATGCAGTCCATATCGAAGACCGGCTTGGCCTCGGGGTGATCGCCTGACTGCACGCCGTCGCCAGTCAGGCAGAGAATATTCGACACGCCCATGGCCGAGGCGCCGAGCACATCACCCTGAATGGCGATGCGATTTCTGTCGCGACAGGAGACCTGCATAATCATTGAATAGCCGCGTCGGGTCAGCAGGGCACACATACTGACACTGGACATATGGCAGTTAGCGCCGGAGCCATCAGTGGCATTAATCGCATCGACATAGCCATCAAACATTGCTGCACGGGTAAATACTTCAGCTGGATCAGCGGAATCTGGCGGAGCGATTTCTGCGGTGACCGCAAAGTGGCCCGCGCGCAACACTCGCTCGAAACGGCCCGGTGAATCATGGCCCGGTAAGATTGGTAAATTTTCGCCCGCGGTGGGTTCATCATCAAAGATCATAGGTCTTTAATACCGAGTTTTGTCCGCACTTCGCGCAACCAGGCGCTGGTGCCATTGAGACGTGAATCCAGCGGCGGCTGTATCACTTGAATCGTTGTCTCGGGCTGGCCGACGCGCTGACTGCCCTGCCAAGCGGTTACCCAGACACAGGTCATCTCAGGGTCTATTTCACAACCACCGTCGGCGCGCACTCCGCCACAGGGACCATTGCGCAGCGTTTTCGGGCAGTTCATTGGACAGGCAAGACCGGTGGAGCCCAAGGTGCATTGACCACAGGACTTGGAATCAAATAGGAACCCTTTGACGATTTTTTCAACGCTCGCAAAAGGGGCGTCGAGACGGCGATAGCCGACTTTAGCCAGCAGCGGGTGCAGCGCAAGGAGCAGCTTTTCCAGCCCCTGATAGACAACGTGCAACCAACCTGCATTGCGCACTGACCAGTAGCGCACCCTTTTCATGCTGACTCGGCCTTGAGCCCTTTGCCAGCGACCAGAGCGGCAATATCTTCATTGGAATAGGCCTGCTCGATGGCAGTGGCAAATTGGTCAGCCAACTCCTGGGGGGTACCTTTATCATCTATCGAACTGGCAACCCGACGCCAATCTTCGAGGTATTCGTCACTGCCGCCCTTACCGGCGCGCATTGCAGCGCGATCAATCGCCGCTTGAAAACGGTGGCTCAAAATCGTTTTGCCGCGCTCGCGACCGCGCTTTACCAGCACCTGAGCTGGAATATCACGCCAAAACACTTCGATTTTTTGCATCACAAATCCTTTACGGCTATTTCAATTTTAAAATCTGCGTTTCAAGAGCAGTGCCTAACTCACCGTATCCACAGTGATGATGTACAAAGTCGAGATTAAGAAAATCCGCTGCGTCTCTGGCAGCACGTTGCAAATGCTGATCTTGCCGCTGAGACAGGTAAACCAATTTCTTATAGTGGGCAAAAAACTGCTCGCGTAGCTCGGGATAGCGATCAAGCTTTAACCCTTTAATCACCAGCCGCTCAAAGTGCTCAACCAAAAAATCGGTTAAATAAAATGTCCCCAATTCACGTTCAGCCAATTCAGCAAACCGCTGTTGTCCGGCATAGAATGCATAGCAGTGGGCGCCGGGCAAGCGCTCGACTCCCTGCATGCCCTCTTCCTCTAATAAGCGGTCAATCTCGCCACCGGTTCCGCAATCGGCATAGCCAATAAAAATATTATCGAAGCGATGGCGGTTTTGCTCAATTTTATCGCGCAATTTGGCAGCAATACTTTTCGGCCTATTGTGCAACTCCGCATCGAGGCATTGCAGCTCCATATGTTGCCAGAGGCTGTTAGTTTCCAAGTTGGATTTTTGCAGCCAGACCATCTCTCGCGCGAGCGCACCGCAGGCAATCACCAATAGTTTTCCCTGATGCTTGGTCGCGGCAGGCAAAACAGCCATCAAGCGTTCTCGAGGGCCCTGCGCTCAGAGACCAGACGAATGGCAGTGGTCGCTGCATCTGCGGCATCGCGACAGTAAGCGTCAGCCCCTACCGCCAGACCAAACTCTTCATTGAGCGGCGCACCGCCGACCATAACAATGTATTTGTCACGCAGCCCCTGATCTTTCATGGCGTCAATCACTACCTTCATATAGGGCATGGTGGTGGTCAGCAGCGCAGACATACCGAGAATATCCGGCTGGTGTCGCTCGAGTGCAGCAAAGTACTCTTCGACAGAATTGTTAATGCCGATATCGTGCACTTCAAAGCCAGCGCCTTCCATCATCATCGCCACCAGGTTTTTGCCGATATCGTGAATATCGCCTTTCACTGTGCCGATAACCATGGTGCCCACTGGCTTAGCGCCAGTCTCTGCCAACAGTGGCTTAAGAATGCCCATGCCGCCTTTCATGGCATTGGCTGACAGCAAGACCTCCGGAACAAACAGAATGCCGTCGCGGAAATCAATACCGACTATTGTCATACCATCGACCAAGGCTTCCGAGAGTACCCGCTCAGCAGACCAGCCGCGTGCAAGCAGTAGTTCGGTCCCTTCTTGAATCTCGTCTTTTAGACCATCATACAGATCGTCATGCATCTGCAAGACTAAGTCCTCATCGGACAGGTCGGCCAGGATAATATCGTCTTCGTCAGACATCTCTAATTCCTTAAAATGGTGCTCTAAAGCGGTTCTTTAAAAAGTCTTAACTTAATAATCGCGATCGGCAAAGGATCCTTTGCGTCGCGCCATAAAGTCCAGTAATGCGTCATCCACTGCGGCGTCAAGTGCCGGCGCCTGATACTCATTGAGCATCTTCTTCCACAGCACATTGGCGCGCTGAGCCGTGTCCAGCGCACCATCCGCAGTCCACTGCTCAAAGCTATTGTTGTCGGCCACGGTAGAACGGTAGAAAGCCGTCTCAAAGTTGCGCAACGTGTGTGCAGAACCGAGGTAATGTTTGCCCGGCCCGACTTCTCGCACAGCATCCAGCGCCTGGCCGTTCTCAGACATATCCATGCCGCCGAGCAGCACAGCTAACATACTCGCCTGATCGCAATCCATAATAAATTTCTCGTAACCCATCGCCAGACCACCCTCGAGCCAGCCCGCGGTGTGCAACATAAAGTTCACTCCGGCCAGTGCTGAGGTCTGCAATGTGTTGGCGGCTTCGTAGGCTGCCTGAGCGTCAGGCAGTTTTGAGCCGCAGAGTCCACCACCGCTGCGGAACGGTACGCCGAGACGACGTGACAGTGCCGCGGCAGCATAGATCACCATGCTCGGCTCCGGGGTACCAAAGGTCGGCGCGCCAGTTGCCATGGAGACGGCCGCCGCGAAGGTGCCAAAAATCACCGGTGCGCCGGGACGAACCAACTGAGTAAAGGCGATTCCAGCCAGTGCTTCGGCGAGAATCTGCGTCACTGTGCCAGCGGTAGTAACCGGCGACATGGCGCCGGCCAGAATAAATGGCGAGATCACGGTGGCCTGATTATTGCGTGCATAGACCTTGAGCGAGCCCAGCATGGTGGCGTCGTAAACCATCGGCGAATTAACATTGATCAGACTGGTCAAGACACAGTTCTGGTCGACAAACTCATCACCGAACACCAGTTTGGCCATGGCCACCGTATCTTCGGCGCGCTCATGGTGAGTGACAGAACCCATTAACGGCTTGTCACTGTATTTGAAATGGCTGTAGACCATATCAAAGTGGCGCTTGTTAACCGGCAAGTCAACCGGCTCACAGATGGTGCCGCCGGAGTGATGCAATCCGGGCGCCATGTAGGCGAGCTTAACGAAGTTATTAAAGTCCTCGATGGTCGCGTAACGACGACCTTTATCGATATCATGGACGAAGGGAGAGCCGTAGGCCGGGACTAGAACCGTGCGCGGACCACCGATAATCACATTGCGCTCAGGGTTGCGCGCATGCTGCACAAACTCTTTCGGCGCGGTCGCCTGAATCAATGAGCGACACAGCCCTTTCGGGAAATGTACACGTGTGCCACGAACATCTGCGCCAGCGGCTTTCCACAGTTCCAATGCTTCCGGATCGTCGAGAAAATCGATACCGATCTCTTCGAGGAGAATATCGGCATTGTCTTCAATCAGCTGCAGGTTCTCTTCGCTGAGGTATTCAAAATAGGGGATTTTGCGCTCGATAAACGCCGCCTTTGCGACTACCGTATTTTCCCGCGCTTCGCGGCGCCCTTCGCGCCCGCCACCCTTTCGTCGTGCCGATCTTTCAGTCATTGCATACCATCCAGTTGCGGGGCTGATATGCCCTGCTAAGTAGTCTAATAATCATCGCAGTGTGTGCCTGTTCTGGGGGTCTCGCATCCAATTTTACGACCGCCGAATACACCTCTGCGACACGCTGAGAGCGCGTGTGATTTACCTGCTCCTGCCGCCGTCACCGCGAGCCAAAATTCTAGGCTCGCAACGCCACATTGTCTGGGTCAAAGGGTGATTCCTCGATCACCGTGGCGCGATAGCGCTCACCGAGTATTTCAATCTCCAACTCAGTGCCGACTGCCGCATAATCGGCTTTAACAATACCCAGTGCCAGCGACTTTTCAGTGCGGAAACCATAGCCGCCTGAGGTCGCACGACCGACCAAAACACCGTCTTTGTACAGGCCTTCGGAACCGCGCGCATCGGCGTCTTTAATACCGTGCACTTCGAGCGTGGCAAAGGCGTTGACGAAGCCACGCTGCTGCCAAGCCTTGAGCGCCTCTTTGCCGACAAAGTCACAGGGCTTATCGAGTTTCACAAAGCGGTCGAGACCCGACTCCAGCGCCGCGTATTCAATCGACATTTCGCGCGGGATCAAACGATAGGATTTCTCCAGCCGCATGGCGTCCATGGCGCGAATACCGAAGGGCTTGATATCAAATTCCGCACCAGCCTTCATCAGTTGATCAAAGATATAGTTTTGCATTTCAATCGGGTGGTGCAGTTCCCAGCCCAACTCGCCGACAAAGTTAACGCGCAGCGCTTCAGCCTGGGCATAACCGACGTTGATGGCCTTGCCCGTAAGCCACTTAAAATTATCGTTGCCGAGGTCGGTGTCAGTGAGCTTTTGCAGCACATCGCGAGCTCGCGGACCGGCCAGCACCAACACACCCATCTGGGTGGTGATTTTCTGCAAACTCACCGAACCATCGGTTGGCGCCAGCTTGGTTAAATAGTCCCAGTCATGGCGCTCTTGAGCACCGGCAAAGACCAGGTAATAGCTATTTTTAGCACGCTTATAGATCGTGAACTCGGCGCGCACACCTCCGTTTTTCGACAGCATATGACAGAGACCAATACGCCCTACTGTCACCGGCACAGTGTTGGCGACAATGGAATTCAGCCAGGCTTCAGAACCGGGTCCGGTCACGGTGCACTTGGAAAAGGCCGACATATCCAGCAGTCCAACTTTAGAGCTAACATGGCGGCATTCCTCTCCGACAAACTCAAAATAATTGGAGCGGCGGAACGAGTTCTTCTCAACAATACGACCATCGGGCAGGGCCTTGGAGTGGTTTTTATTCCACAGCGTATCGTCTTTGTTGAGGTCTGCCTCAGTCAGCGAGTAATTAGGCGGTGCAAACCAGTTTGGCCGCTCCCATCCATAGACCGTGCCGAACACCGCACCCAGATCTTTCATGCGGTCGTAACAGGGTGAGGTTTTTAGTGGCCGCGCTGCGCCGCGCTCCTCATCCGGATAGTGGTTTTTAAACACATGATCATAGGCTTCTTCATTCTTGGTGCGCAGATAGCCTCGCGAGGCATAGGGACCAAAGCGCCGCGGATCGACGCCCATCATATCGACGGTCGGTTCACCATCGACAATCCACTCAGCAAGCTGCCAACCGGCACCGCCCGCGGCGGTGATACCGAAGCTGTGACCTTCGTTTAACCAGAAGTTTTTCAAGCCCCAAGCTGGACCGACAATCGGATTGCCGTCTGGAGTGTAGGCGATGGCGCCGTTGTAGACCGTTTTTACACCCACTTCAGCAAAGCCGGGAACGCGACTCATACAGGCTTCAATATGCGGCATCAGGCGATCGAGGTCGCCATTAAATAATTCGTACTCTGACTGATCACTGGGACCATCAACATAACAGCAAGGTGCACCCTCTTCGTAGGGGCCGAGAATAAAACCACCCGCCTCTTCACGCAGATAATAGCCAGCATCAGACTCACGCAGTACCGCTTGCTCGGGCAGACCGGCCGCCTTGCGCGCGAGAATATCTGGATGCGGGTCGGTGACAATATATTGATGCTCGACCGGAATAACCGGAATATCCAGCCCCACCATCTCACCGGTTTTACGCGCGAAGTTGCCGGTACAGGAGACCACATGTTCACAGGCGATATCGCCTTTGTCAGTCTTGATTATCCAACTGTGATCCGGCTGTTGCTCAATATCGAGCACAGCAGTATTGCGATAAATCTCCGCGCCCCTTGCGCGAGCACCTTTGGCCAGCGCCTGGGTCAAATCGGCCGGCTGAATATAGCCATCATCAGGGTGTTGAATGGCGCCAATAATGCCGTCGACATTACACATTGGCCAGGCTTCTGCTACCTGCTCCGGGGTCAGAAAATTAACCTCCACACCTACGGTCTGAGCAACGCCTGAATAATATTTGTATTCATCCATGCGATCTTCGGTTGCCGCTAAGCGGATATTGGAGACCACACTAAAACCGACATTTTGCTCGGTCTCTTTCTCCAGCTCATGGTAAAAATCGACTGAGTACTGATGCAGCTTGCCCACCGAGTAGCTCATATTGAACAGCGGCAATAGGCCAGCAGCATGCCAAGTAGACCCCGACGTCAACTCTTTGCGCTCGACCAGAACAACGTCACTCCAGCCTTTTCTAGCCAGGTGGTAAAGCGTACTGACGCCAACCACGCCACCACCAATTACTACTACTTTTGCCTTTGTTTTCATAGCTGATACTCACCTGTTTGAAGCGGGGTCAATCTTGCAGTGTAACTGCCAATCTGAGCCTGATACGGCGCAATTGCGACAGTTATATATCCGCCCGCGTCATCGTCTGCTAGGCTTGCAGTAGTTTCCCGTAAGTCGTTTTTAGAACAGCGCTGGCCGGTCTCAGAAAGCCGCGGCAGGCATGCTTTACGGAAGATGTTGTCGTCCTGGCGNGGTTGCCAGAAAAACNNATCATTCAGGCCATTTCAAAAGCCTGAGTAATGGAGAGAAAGAGCATGAGTGATATCGAAATCGCCCGTAATGCAACAACCAAACCGATCACTGAAATCGCCGCACGTCTCGGCATTCCCGATAACGCGATTATTCCCTATGGCAGGATCAAGGCAAAAATCGACCCAGAGCATATCGCCGCTCTGAAAGACAAACCCGACGGCAAGCTTATTCTGGTGACGGCTATAACCCCGACACCAGCTGGTGAAGGGAAAACCACCACCTCTGTCGGTCTTACCGACGGCTTAAATCGAATTGGCAAAAATGCTCTAGTCTGTCTGCGCGAGCCGAGCCTGGGTCCGTGCTTTGGCATGAAAGGCGGCGCCGCTGGTGGCGGCTACGCTCAAGTGGTGCCGATGGAAGATATTAATCTGCACTTTACCGGCGATTTTCACGCCATCGGTGCCGCCCACAATCTGCTCTCTGCACTGATCGACAATCATATCCACTGGGGCAATAGTCTTGAGATTGACGCTCGACGTATTGCCTGGAAGCGCGTCGCCGACATGAATGACCGCGCGCTGCGCAGCAGCATTAATTGCGGTCTTGGTGGTCCCGGTAATGGCTTTCCACGGCAAGAGGGCTACGATATTACAGTGGCCTCCGAAGTGATGGCGATCTTCTGCCTGGCTACCGATCTGGATGATTTAAAAGCCCGACTCAACAAAATTGTTATCGGCTATACCCGTGAGCACAAGCCTGTGCACGCCAGCGAAATTCTTGGCACTGGTGCCATGACCGTGCTGTTAAAAGATGCCTTGGCACCGAACCTGGTGCAGACACTGGAAAATAATCCAGCGATTATTCACGGCGGTCCATTTGCCAATATTGCCCATGGCTGTAACTCAGTGATTGCTACCAAAGCGGGCTTAAAGATGGCTGATTATGTGGTCACCGAAGCCGGCTTTGGCGCCGATCTGGGGGCGGAAAAATTCTTTGATATTAAATGCCGCTCCGCCGGTCTGAGCCCAGATGCTGCGGTGATTGTCGCGACGACTCGGGCATTGAAAATGCATGGCGGTGTCGCCAAAGAAGACTTAAACCAGGAAGATCTCAGCGCCCTGCGCGATGGCTGCTGCAATTTGGTTCGTCATATTGAAAATGTTAAAGCCTTCGGTGTTCCAGTGATAGTCGCGATCAATCGCTTTACCCTCGACACCGATGCAGAAATTGCCCTAATTCAGGAAATTGCCCTAGCCAATGGCGTTAAAGCCGTTGAATGCACTCACTGGTCTGATGGTGGAGCCGGCACCGAGCAGTTAGCTCACGAGGTGGCTGATCTGGTGAACAACGGCCACGCCAATTTTGCACCACTCTACGCCGACGATATGCCTATCTGGGACAAAATCAAAACCGTCGCCACCAGACTCTACCGTGCCGATGATATTATCGCCGACCAAAAAATACGCGATCAAATTCGTGACCTGCAAGACAATGGCTATGGTCACTTCCCGGTCTGTATTGCCAAAACGCAATACAGCTTCTCCACCGACCCCAACCGCAAAGGCGCACCTAGCAATCATGTAATGGCTATTCGCGAAGTGCGGCTATCGGCTGGTGCCGGATTTATCGTTGTGGTCTGTGGCGATATTATGACCATGCCCGGGCTGCCCCGAGTACCAGCGGCAAACAGTATTGATATGGATGAAAAGGGTGAGGTCGTCGGACTGTTTTAACTGACCTGTTTTAAGCGCTGTAACAGTGCAGCGGGTGGCCACTAAGCCCCCGCTGCCAATGGCTAAAAGGTAGTGGCGCTAGAAAGGGCCGTTGCGACGTTCAGGATCGCTCCAAAGAGTGGACCAAACTGTGCTGCCGTTAATGTAGAACACGGCATCATCATCAAAGACTGCACGCTGCAGAGGGGTGCCCCACCACTGTTCAATATCGGCTTTAAGCTGTCCTACCTCAACAATTGATGCCGCCGCCGGTCTGTTTTTACTGTCGATTTCAAAGAGCATTAATCGCTGCTCTTCAGTGTAGGGTGCCGTATCAGAATAAAACCCGACGGACACTGGGATAGAAAAACGGTCCGTTGTTTCATCGATTATCTGGTAGGTAAATGCATGGCGGTTGTAGCGTGCCTCGGAGTAACTCCAGTCAGCTCCGGGGACAAGGCTTTTTGAGCCCAATGAAAATGGTGCCGTTAGCGATTCGATATTAAAAAGCTCTAGCTTGACCAGCCCCTCTTCATCCTGACCCAGACCGAGCAAAAGATCATCACTAACCGGGTGTAAAAAGTCTGAGAATCCGGTGACACTGAGCTCGCCCGCTATTTGCGGATCAAGTGGCGCGGACAGATCAATCACATAGAGCGGATCTATCTGTTCAAAGGTTACCAAATACAGCCTGTCGCCAAAAAACCGTGCACCATAAAGATCTTCATTGGGTTTGCCGATGGCAGCCGTTCGTTGCGTATTCGGCAGCGTCGCCACAGTGTCTAGTTGCGGTTTATCTGCCGCCAATTTAAGCACTGAGAGTCGGTGGTCGATGCGGTCATCCGAATTACCGGTTCGCTGACTGGTGACCATGCGCAGATAACCCGCGTGTTCATTGATACGGAAATCCTGATTACCGCTCAGTGCCAGCGCGCCCGCAGCAACGCCGGAGCCAAGATAGTCGAGCTCTGCAGACAGCGAGTAGCTGTGCACCAGAGTCCGCACATCGGTTTCGGTATATTCCACCTGGGCAAGATAGATAGCATTATCACTAACATAGATCCCTGAGGTCGGCTCTAAATAACAGGCTGTTTTTGCCACCGACTGCTTTGCCAAGTCAACGGCGACCAGAAGCGTCATGGTCGGAAAGCCACTGCTCTCTGGCGCCAAACTATTATCTGGATCTGCAATGCGGCAATCAGAGACGCTGAGCAATGCGCTTTCAACACCATTGACCGACATAACCGGCAGCATTTCATCGATTGATAAGTCATTTAGCAGGGCTTCGTTTTGCGCTGCCTGTTGCTCATCCGGATAGTAAATATAGCCCTCCACCTGTGGCGTATGGCGCGCGACCAGATAGACCATATCACCCTGCTTGCGACTGCTGACAAAACCACCTTGAAACACCAACTGCATCTCTCTGTCAGGATTAGTCACGTCACTGATATCGTAGATGTCTAGCGCCGTCGTCTGACCCTGCCAAATAGCCGGATCGGCAAAGGCATCGCCAAAACCACCCCACCAGCCACTGCTACTAATCGACACTAACTGACTGGCATTATTGTATAGCCCTTCAACAGTACGATTATCACTCAGAGGAATCGTGGCAACTTGGTTTGCCGTGGCGAGCTGTGCATCGGTCGCTAGAATGCGAATACTGCGTTCACTATCACCACCGCCTACTGGAATCGAATCAGAGATGGCGATATCTGCCACAGCCATTGCCCGGTCGTCGACAATAAAACAGCAATCCATACTGCGACTCGGCGCAATAAACAGGTGACTGCCATCGTATTTTACGTAGTCGTGTTCATCGACACTGGCTTCCAATGTGTAAGTCGTCGTGTAGTTGCCATCTGCCGCTGGGCTATCTGCGCTCACCGCATCGATCACCATCTCATTGGCATTCATTCTCGCCATATTATCGGCTGTCACCTGCGTGAAACTCTGACGTACGCTTTGCACCAGCTGATCCTGGCTTGTTATTTCAATCAACAATCCTTTGGGTACAACAACGGCAACAGGTGGCTGAGTTGCTTGCGGTGCAGAAGAGCCACCACCACAGGCAGCAATAACCATTACCAGTGGCAAAAATTGATACTTGAGTAGGCGTTTCATAGTCCGTCCTCGCTGTTAAGGTTTAAGCTTATATACAAGCGTGTACGCTACGAATCATAATGTAATTAAGGATGAAAATCTCTGTCGACGCCAGCGATATTAATAGCTTATTTGCAGCAGACGGCAGATCTAACAGCGACCAGAAGTTTGAATAGTAACGGCTTACTTAAAACGCTAAACTTACTTTCCTTTAGAAGGATCGCAACAATCTGCGATTACGCAGCAACAAGATTGGCTCCAGAAAATGAACCTGCCGCGCCGAACTAACACTGTCTATCGCTTGTCACTGGCTATCAGCGCCACGCTACTCGTCGCATTTATCGCTGCGGCAGTGATCAGCCCAGCAGCATCGATCGATCCAATTTCGATTAGTCGCACAGACACCGATTACCTCGGCAGCGGCGCCTGCGCGAACTGCCACAGTCAAGCCTATCAGGATTGGCGCGGGTCACATCACGATCAGGCCATGCAGCACGCCACGGCAGCCACCATTAAAGGTGATTTTAATAATGCGGTTTTCGCTGGGTCGGGCGCTTCTGACAGTGGCTCTCCTCACCCTGATTATGAAAACAATGGCGCGCTGTTTTTGAAAAAAACTGATGGCTTTTATGCGCGGCTCGCCACTGCCGACGGCCAGGCCAGCGATTACAACGTGCTCTACACCTTTGGCAGCGAACCCCTGCAACAATATCTGGTGGCCTTCCCGGACGGTCGCTTACAGCAGCTGCCCGTCGCCTGGAACACTCTGACAAATCAATGGTTTGATCCACAGCCAGAATTGCTAGCACAGCCTGGAGAGTGGGTTCACTGGTCTGAGGGCGGCAAGAACTGGAACAGCATGTGTGCCGATTGCCACAGCAGCAATGTGGCGAAAAACTTTGATCTCGTCAGCAATGGTTATAGCACCACAATGGCTGAAATAGATGTCGGCTGTGAAGCCTGCCATGGTCCCGGCCGCGATCATGTGACAGCAGTCAGCTCAGCAACCTTTAATGCCACGATCGACCAGCTGCAGATCGATATGTCAGTCGCAGGGGACTCACAGGTGGTAGTCGACAAGTGCGGCCGCTGCCATGCCCGCCGCCAGCAACTAACCGCTAAATTTGAGCATGGCAGCAATCAACTACTGGATCATTATTTGCCCGCATTACTGACACCGCCGACCTACCATAGTGACGGCCAGATACTCGATGAGGTGTTTGTCTACGGCTCCTTTGTGCAGAGCAAGATGTATCACTCGGGGGTTGGCTGTATTGACTGCCACCAACCTCACAGCGCGCAATTAAAAGCCGAGGGCAATCAGCTGTGTGTCGGTTGCCACAGCAGCGAGCAATTCGATACACCAAAGCATCATCATCACAGCGCCAACATGACAGCAGATCAACCAACAGATGCAGGACAAGCCGCGGGAGCCCAATGTATTGATTGCCATATGCCCGGACGACTCTATATGGGTAATGATTACCGACGCGATCACAGCTTCCGTATTCCGCGGCCCGATCTCAGCGTCGCACACGGCACCCCCAACGCCTGCAATGACTGTCACGCGAAAGAGACTGCCGAGTGGGCTGCGGAGAAAGTCGAGGACTGGTTTGGCCCACTGCGGCCGGCGCATTTTTCCGAGATTCTGGCAGCAGCTGCCAGTCAGCCCGATCATGCCATCGCCCCCCTCGTCGGGCTGTTAAATGACCTCAGCCAACCGGCTATTGCTAGAGCTACTGCGGCGTCTGCACTGGCGCCAGCTATCTCGCTGCCGCTGGTTGAGCGCGCTTTGACCCGCGCCAGCAATGACTCGAGTGCGCTGCTGCGAACCACCTCAGTGCAAGCACTCAGCGCCAGCACAAACAAAGTGTCAGCGCTCCTCAACCGACTCAGCGATCCAGTGCGTGCGGTGCGAATCGCCGCCGCTCAAGGCCTTGTTGATGTACCGGAAAATCAAATCCCTGCGCCATTGGCAGACGCCTTTGCCGCGGCCAGCAAAGAGTATCAAGTGTCGATGCTGGTGAATGCGGACTTCCCTTCCGGTCGCATGCAGATGGCGATGGATCAGCACCGTCGCGGCAATTTGGATAAAGCAGCCGACCACTATCTAGAGACCTTGAAAATAGACTCTGGCTTCAACGCCGCGCGCATGAATCTGGCGCAGCTCTATTACAGCCAAGGGAAATTAAACGACGCTGAACAGCTCTACAGAGCGGTGGTGGCAATGGAGCCCGAGGCCAGCGATGCGCACTACTCGCTGGGGCTATTGGTGGCCGAACAGGGCGATTACAGGCAGGCCGCTGTGTCGCTAAGAAATGCCGCAACTAGCGGCAATAATCCACGCGCCTGGTATAACCTCGCTGTGCTCTACCAACAATCGGGCGAGTCTCTGGAGGCAGAAAAAGCCTATCTTAAGGCACTGGAACTGATGCCCGGAAGCGCGGAGTTTGTCAATGGACTGGTCAGTCTGTATGGCCAACAGCAGCGCTGGTTTAAAGCGATGCAGTTGATTGATCGCGCGCTGGCCGGCGACCCCTCTAACCCTGTCTTGCTGCAACTGAAAAAAGCTGTGGGCCAACGTCTGGGCGCTTAAGCCGCGACTACTTTAGCGCAGCGGCGGCTTTTTCGACTAAATTTCCTGCATAGTTCATAACGTGAAAAACAATACTCTGCTCATGGGAACCGGTCACGAGATGGGCACCGGGGCCAATCGCGTAAATCGCGACATCTTCGCCACCGTGAGTTTCCGAGCTTCGCGGCACCAAGGCCTCCTGATGAAAACCCCGCGCCTCGGTGTCAACAGCGGTTAAATCCTGACGCCCTGCCAGCGGCTTGCTGTAGTAAGCCATATCCGCATTAGCCTCATCACCCATATCTCGGAATCCAAGGCCATTGCTATAACCCAGCGTCGTGTAGGGCAGCCCATCGGCATCCAGAGCCGGCGTTTGCGAACCCACATCCACCACTTTGCCCAAAATCGGATTGCCACGTTTTGGATAACCCGCCATGGTAAACACATGACTGTGATCGGCGGTAACAATAATCAAAGTGTCCTCGCGACTGGTCTTATCGAGAGCGGCCTGCACCGCGCGAGAAAGCTCGACGGTATCGTTTAACGCGGTGAAGGCACTGTTAGCGTGATGACCGTGATCGATGCGCCCCGCTTCAACCATCAGAAAAAAACCTTGCTCGTTGTTGTCGAGAATATCGATTGCCTTGGTCGTCATTTGTGCCAGCGATGGTTCGCCAGCCAGATCATTTTTGCGATCGGCCTCATAGCGCATATGCGACTCGCTAAACAGGCCAAATAAGCGCTGGCTACTGCTGGCATCGACAGCGTCAAAGCCGGCTTGATCATATACATAGTCGCCATCTGGGTAGAGCGCCGACCACTCTTCGACCAGATTGCGCTGATCGTTGCGGTCGCCCTCCACAGCACTGTCGGCATCGGGGCTATTGGCCGCCGGATCACTGGGTAAAAATTCGCGGCGGCCACCACCCAATGCCACTTCAATACCATTGCTATCGACACCAGCGTACTGAGCCTCGAGATTACGTTCGAAATTGATCAGTTGCAGTGCAATATCTTCGCAACCAGCGGCGATCGCATCGGCTGGCATCTTGGCCGGGTTTTCCCAGTCGCGATCAGGTGATTTAGCAAAAGTGGCAGCCGGGGTGGCATGAGTCAGTCGCGCTGTCGAGACAATGCCAGTCGAGAGTCCGGCTATCTCGGCCAGCTCCAGAGCAGTAAACAGCTGGTGGCCCGCGGCCGACTCACAGTCGCCTTGACGTACTTGCTCATCGAGACCAATCACTCCGATCTTGGTTTTCACCCCACTTATTATGGCCGTCATGGTACCGGCTGAATCGGCCGTTTGAGCATCGACGTTATAGGTTTTTGAGAGGCCGACAAAGGGGAAGCGACCGAAGCTGAGACTATTCTCCTCGCCGGACAGTCCTTTCTGCTGACCGTCGAAAATCCGCGCGGCAGTGACGGTCGTGACGCCCATGCCGTCACCAACAAACAGAATAATATTTTTTGCCGACCCCGGTTGCAAAGCCAGCCGCTGAGCCTGGCGATTGGTTTCGGCCACTGTCGCCGCGGACTCAACGTACCAACTATTGCTGGTGGTTCCGAGGAAGGCCGGACGTTCAGGTAACTTATGCTCAACAGTGGGTTGCTGTGTCGGATTGCAGGCAGTTACCGCCAGAATAGATAAACCCACAGCGCACTGTTGCAAGCACAGCGGCATTAATTTTTTCATCACAAATCCTAGTGCGAGTCGTTAGCGTTAATGTTGGAGGATAGCCAGCAGCAAAGACAAAATTATGACATCAGCTGGAGTAAAAAAGGAGATTTAATCGAAGTGTAAAAGCTCATCTACATCAAGGTCATACGCTTTGGCAATTTTGAACAACTGCCACAGTGACACAATGGTTTGAGGATCCTGCTCCATCCTCTGGTATTGTCGCAGCGACAACTCGTAGTCGGCCATATCTTCCTGCACCAGATTCCGATTGTTGCGCAGCGTCACGATGCGCTTCTGCAGTTTTTCCTGTAACTGCAAAAATTCATCGTAGTAAATGGAGTCAGCATTTGGGCGCTGCATATCAGTTGGCTCGGATACCTATTGACCTAGGGCGCCAAGCTTGGCATATTCGAAATCACAGCAACACGCCATGCCTGGCGTCCTCCGTGACGAAAAAAAAGTGGATGTATTACGCTGTCAACACTATGGGGCTCTCTCAAGAGCTAAAAAAGGAACCATTTAAAAGCGCGATTAACAGGCGCTATCAACAAGGAGCCGTAACCAGTGAAACACCACCTCCCTATCAAACTTATCATGACAACTTTATTATCAGTCTGCGCCTTACTTGGCTGTGCAGGTAATTCTAAGCAACCCAATTATGAGCTGGACCCCTACACCTTGACTCGCAGCGCAGTATTCACCCAGCGAGAGCTGATTAACGAGCAGCTCAAGGACCCCGTCAGTATAAATACCCAAGTTCTGCTAAATAGCTACTGTGATCTGGTCACTCACGCGACGATTTACGTGTCCAGTGACAACAGTCCCCAGCAGTGCCAGGATCTGAGTCACAAACAGCGACAGTGTGCCAAAAAATACCATATCTGCATTCGCAGCTGCCCACTCCGCAGCAATGACTGTCAGCCCTGTATTGAGCGCGCCAGAGACTGTCTTACGCCTCAGCTATTGCCATAGGCATAAAAGCCACCCCGCTCTAACGCCCGACGATAGGCCGGGCGCTGCTGGAAGCGCTGACGATATTCGGCAATATTCGGTAGTTTATCCAGTGAATAAAGCAGCGGTGTGATTTCGACGACAAAAGAGAGCTGGATATCGGCGCCAGTAAAGCAGTTGCCGACCAGCCAGTCGACACCCTCCAGCGCCTTTTCTATATAACCGAGATGGCGCTGCAGCTCGTCGGCGATACGCGGTT
>JGI20156J14371_10001111_pt1 | contig 22401 bp, 17 predicted proteins | sample COG_06_FD_14371 | JGI IMG/M metagenome (IMG submission 14371)
CAGCTGGAATGAATTGGTGAAAACAGATGAAAACGACCCCATCATTCCGGCCTTCAACACGCCGAGGTTTAAATACAACCTCGGCCTGACGGGGCGCGACTATAAGTTGAAAGGCAAATCAACTTGGGGTTTTGGCGTCAACTACAAATGGATCCAGGGCTTTTTGTTCGAAGGGTCGCCTCAATTCACAGGGAACGTCCCGACTTACGATTTGCTGGACGCACAGGTCAATGCCATCATCGAACCATTGAACCTGACCGTGAAGTTGGGTGGTTCGAACCTTCTGCAAAACATACACATCGAAACATATGGTGGTCCCTCCGTCGGTCGGATGCTCTATGGAAGCTTGATTTATGAATTTAACCACCGAAAAGACCGCTGAAACAACGGCCCTTAGAAGGCGTTTAAATCCGATATTGTTTCGCTGAATCATTTAATTTAGAAGATAAAATCCGTGTAAGGTGCACACGTTTTATGTTTTTTCCTTACCTTACGACGGAAAACCAATTCTCACCCAGATAAAATCGTCTGATGAAAAGACTCCTATTAGGCGCGCTTCTCGCGTGCATGTCTGTGCTTCAAGCTGATGCGCAAACCCGATACCTCGACGAGGTCTTTGATGAAGTGACTGTGACAACGGATGTTGTTTACGGCCAGAACATCACCGTTATACCTGCTTTGCAAGGCATGCCGCCCGCAATGGAGGACCTGAAAATGGACGTTTACGAGCCCACCGGAGATTCCGAAACGGACCGTCCGCTGTTGCTCATTTTCCACACAGGAAACTTCCTTCCGACCTACATCAATGGAAGTGCACAGGGAAGCAAGTCAGACAACTGGGAGGTTGAAATGGCCACGCGGTATGCCAAAATGGGCTATGTAGTGGCTTCATGCGATTACCGCTTAGGGTGGAATCCTTTGGCGGGAACGCAAGAAGAGCGAACGCTCCAATTGATTCAAGCGGCCTACCGCGGTGTTCAGGATAGCCGAACGGCGGTTCGGTTCTTCCGCAAGTCAGCTGAAGAGGACGGAGATCCTTTCGGTATCGACACGGAGAAGGTTGGACTTATTGGCAACGGAACCGGTGGATACATCACCTTGGCTTCGTCGACCATTGAGAGCTACAACGACATCATTCTTGACGATAACGGCGCCCCCATTACGAAGTTTTGGTACGATCCAGGCGATGGCTCCTACATTCCAATGGTGATCGAAGGAATCCACGGTGATCCCGATGCGACAACGGACACCTACGCTCCTGCTTCTGTTGGTGGCTTCCAGCTTTGCGCTGCGAACCACGTTGGATACAGTTCTGATATCAACTTCCAAATGAATGCGGGCGGTGCTTTGGGCGATTTGAATTGGTTGGACGAGGGCGATGTGCCCATGGTCAGCTTCCAGTGTCCGCACGATCCATTTGCTCCTTATGAAACATCTGTATTGATTGTTCCTACGACCAACGAGCCCGTAGTAGAGGTTTCGGGTGCGATGGACATCCATGAGGAAATCAACGGGTATGAGACGAACAACAACGCCATCTTTGCCGACGCAGGATTGGAAGATGGAGGTTCGCCCGCAAACCTTGGATACGATGGTTTGTTCCCCGTTTTGAACAGCTACGTAGATGGAGTTCCGACGGAGCCATTTGACAGTTCACCATGGCAATGGTGGGAGACGGCGCCAGTGCAAGCTTATGATGATGCCTACGGCACCAACATCCTAGCCACGCAGCTGACCTTGAACCCGACCATGGGTGAGGCAGAAGCGATGATGTGGATTGATGAGATGATTGAATACAACACGCCTCGGATGGGATTGGCTATGGGTGCCGTTACAGAAACGACCATTGCTGGAGGAGTTCGGTACGTAGACGAAATTTTTGACGATGTTGAAGTGACTTCTGGTGTTGTTTACGGAGAGAACATCACGGTGATTCCAGCGTTGCAAGGCTTGCCGCCTGCGCCTGAGAACCTCTTAATGGATGTTTACGAGCCCGCTGGTGACTCTGAGACAGACCGACCGGTCATTCTCTATTTCCACACGGGTAACTTTTTGCCCCAATACGTTAACGGCAGTGCGGTAGGAACACGAACGGATAGTTCGGCAGTAGAGATTTGCTCACGTTTTGCGCGAATGGGCTACGTCGTGGCATCGTGCGATTATCGATTGGGCTGGAACCCGTTAGCGGGTACACAGTCTGAACGAACATTGCAATTAATTCAAGCGGCCTATCGAGGTGTGCAAGACAGTCGCACGGCTGTTCGTTATTTCCGCAAGAGCGCGGCAGAAGAAGGCAACCCTTGGGGAGTTGGCGACAAAGTTGCCATGTTTGGGGAAGGAACAGGAGGTTACATCACGTTGGCTTCCTCGACCATTTCCGACTACAACGACATCATTGTTGATGATTTAGGGAGCCCCATCACCAAATTCTGGTACGATCCAGGCGACGGTTCCTTCATTCCTATGGTCATTGAAGGCATTCACGGTGATCCGAATGCCACGACGGATACCTACGCCCCTGAGTCTGCGGGTGGTTTCCAGTTGTGCATGGCCAATCACGTAGGTTACTCCAGTGATTTTGACTTCCAAATGAACTTGGGAGGAGCCTTGGGCGATTTGAACTGGTTGGACGAGGGCGACATGCCCATGGTCAGTTTCCACGGACCGCACGATCAGTTTGCCCCATACACGACAGGCGTCTTGATTGTACCTACGACCAACGAACCGGTTGTAGAGGTTTCGGGTGCGTATGACATCCATGACGAAATCAATGGGTACGCTTCAAACAACAATGCTCCTTTTGCTGAGATTGGGTTGTCCGATCCTGCTGTAGCCTTTGGCAATAACGGCTGGGATGGATTGTACCCTGTCTTGAACAATTACGTCGATGGCGTTCCAACTGAGCCTTTTGACAGTTCTCCTTGGCAGTGGTGGAACGTTGCAGTCACGCAAGCAGTCGATGCGGCGAACGGAACGAATATTGCTGCAACCCAATTGACTTTGAACCCGACCATGGGCCCTGAAGAGGCTATGTTCTGGATTGATCAGATTCAAGATTACACAGCGCCTCGTTTGGCCGCTAGTTTGGAAGTGGTTGCCCTCGGGCCTGGTTGCAACGATGAGGCGGCTTGTAATTACAACGCCCTCGCGACGTCAGACGATGGCAGCTGCATCTATGCGGAGGAAGGGTTCGATTGCGATGGCAATTCGCTCGTTGTATTGGGATGCACCAGTCCCATTGCGTGCAACTACAATGGAGCTGCTACGGACGATGACGGAAGCTGCGATTTCAATGAGTCTACAGCCATTGTAACGGGACCTGAAATGGTCTGGCTGGTGGGTGTAACATTGACTGGTACGGCCAATGAGGTGTTTGCTGCAGATTGTGAAGCTGGAGGCGGTGTCAACCCCAACGTTGCCCTCAACGGGGTGTTCTTGGGCGATGGTACTGACGGTCCAATGCACCTTACGAACATCACCGATCAAACCGGAGGACTTCTGGCTGACCTGCAAATGTTGGCGGGATTGGCGGACATTTCGTTCTGCGGAAGTTTGATCCGCTTTGTAGACCCTGTGACGGGCGCAACGGTTATATTGAGCGAAACAGATGGTATTTGGCAATCAGCAGTTCCGATTATTGGGCCGAGCTACCTCTGGGCCGCGCCGATTACCTCGTTCAATATGGGCTGTGGAGATCCTATGGCCTGTGGATTCACAGATTTCTGTGATTTGAGTGTCGCATGCGATTACACGGATACAGACGGCGATGCAATTCTTGACTGTCAAGAAGTTGTCGGATGCCAAGATGCGTCAGCGGACAACTATGACGAGAATGCAACGGATGCAGGTGACTGCAATTACAACGGNTGCATGGACGCTTCAGCTCAAAACTATGAGCCTGGTGCCAACGTAGACGATGGAAGCTGTTCATATCTGGTTTCTTTCCGTGTGAACATGTCCAACGAAACCGTTTCGGCTGATGGCGTGCACATTGCAGGGAGCTTCCAAGGATGGGATCCCGGTGCAACAGCTGTCCCTTATGTTGGATATGGTGTTCACGAGTTGGTCATCCAATTGCAACAAGGAACGCACGAATACAAATTCATCAACGGCAACGAGTGGGGCATGGATGAAAGTGTTGGTGATTGCGGAAGTGGCGGCAACCGGGTGATTACTGTGACGGGTAACACCCTCACTTCCGGTGCGTGCTTTAACAGCTGCGATCAATGCCCTGGATGCACAGATCCAGCCTACGCAGAGTACAATCCATTCTCTGCAACGGACGCGAGCTATTGCTTGAATGCAATCGCGGAAGGATGCACTTATGAAGACGCTGAGAACTATGACTCATCAGCGAATGCTGACGACGGATCTTGCATCTTTACTGCGGCATCCTGCCCAGGAGACTTGAACGGTGACGGTTCGGTGGGAACACCTGACTTGCTGAGCTTCTTGTCCAATTTCGGAGTGTCCTGCGAATAAGCGCACGGTCACGAAAAAAAAGAAGGGGAGATTTGATCTCCCCTTTTTTTGGCTCAGTTGTTGATTACCACCTTCACCAAAGTGTGAAATTGTCTCAATTTTGAGCAATGGCATCGGAGCTAATTTCTTTGTGTTTATCTTTAACGTTGAAAAACCAGGCAGCTATGAAACAATTTTTGACAGCATGTGTGCTCCTCGTGGGCATGGCGACAGCGATGGCGCAAGGACCTTCTATCGCATTAGACAAAGACGTGCATGACTATGGCACGATTACCCAAGGAGCAGATGGCGGATGCCAATTTACGGTGACGAATGACGGAACAGAACCGCTCATCATGTCACGCTGCAAGGGTTCATGCGGATGCACGGTTCCCAAGTGTGATAAAGACCCCATCATGCCCGGAGCGACTTCCGTAATCAATGTTCGGTATGATACAAAGCGCATTGGCCCAATCAACAAGAGCGTGACCATCACTTCCAACGCGAACAATGAGCCTACAAAAGTGATTCGAATCAAAGGAAAAGTCGAAGCTGCGGATGCAGGTAATGCAGGGGGTGCTCCTGTCAAGCCAGCTTCGGTTGGTGCTCCACTGAATAAGGAGTAAAGCCAAAGACATTCAAGGACGGTGTGTCCTTTTAGGAAGTCGTTTCCCTTCGTGGCGGAACGACTTCTTTTTTGTCCGATTTTTGCCACGATTAAACGGAATGCAACAGATGGAGTTACCTACGACATACGATCCCGGTGCGAGCGAAGAGAAGTGGTACGCGTACTGGTTGGAGCACAAATTTTTTGAATCCAAGCCCGATGGCAGGGAGCCGTATACGGTCGTTATTCCTCCTCCCAACGTAACCGGCGTGTTGCACATGGGGCACATGTTGAACAACACCATACAGGATGTCTTGGTTCGCCGTGCTCGCATGATGGGCAAGAATGCTTGCTGGGTCCCTGGAACGGATCATGCGTCCATCGCCACCGAAGCCAAAGTGGTGCGGCGACTGCGGGAGAAAGGCATTAAGAAGTCAGACCTTACGCGGGATGCGTTTTTGGAGCATGCATGGGATTGGACGCATGAGCATGGAGGGATTATCCTCGAGCAGCTCAAAAAATTAGGTGCGAGTTGCGATTGGTCACGAACGCGTTTCACCATGGATGAGGCGTATTCTGAAGGTGTTATCGATACTTTCATTGACTTGCATGAAAAGGGGTTGATTTACCGGGGAGAACGGATGGTGCACTGGGACCCTGTGGCACAGACGGCGCTGAGCGACGAAGAGGTAATTCATACGGAGGAGCATGGCAAGCTCTACTACGTGCGGTACGAAGTCGTGGATGCCCCGGGAGAATTTTTGACTATTGCGACCACACGTCCGGAGACCATCATGGGAGATACGGCAATCTGCATTCACCCAGAAGATGAGCGATTCACCCATTTGCACGGCAAGCGCGCTCGCGTTCCCTTGACCGAGCGGGAGGTTCCCATTATTTTGGACGACTACGTGGACCGTGAATTTGGCACGGGGTGCCTGAAAGTAACACCGGCCCATGATGTTAACGACTACGATCTTGGCCAAAAACACACGTTGGAGTCCATAGATATTTTCCACGCGGATGGTACGCTCAATGAGCACGGCGGTCCGTTCGAAGGACAGGATCGATTTGAGGCGCGAAAGGCCATCGAAGGAGTCTTGGATGAGTCTGGGCATTTGGTTAAGACGGACGATTACACGAACAGTGTTGGCCGTTCCGAGCGCACAAATGCCGTGATCGAGCCACGGCTCTCCCTTCAGTGGTTCCTCTCCATGAAGGAATTATCGAAGCCTGCATTGGATCATGTGATGGACGATACCATACAATTTCATCCGCCTAAATTCAAAAACAGCTACCGTCACTGGATGGAGAATGTGAAGGATTGGTGTGTCAGCCGACAGCTCTGGTGGGGACACCGCATTCCAGCGTGGTTCTATGGTACAGGAGATGAGGAGTTTGTCGTAGCGAAAACAGCCGAAGAAGCGTTGACAAAGGCCCGAGAAAAATCAGGTGATTCGAGCATGACCGCCTCGAGATTGCATCAGGATGAAGACGTCATGGATACCTGGTTCAGCAGTTGGCTGTGGCCCATTCAGGTGTTTGATGGACTCAAGACGGAAGAGGAGGTCGGATATTATTATCCCACGGCGGATTTGGTGACGGCACCGGAGATCATGTTTTTCTGGGTCGCACGCATGATCATTGCGGGATACGAATACCGGGGAGAAGCGCCGTTTAAAAACGTCTACTACACAGGAATCGTTCGGGATCAGCAAGGCAGAAAAATGTCCAAAAGTTTGGGGAATAGCCCTGATCCTATCGAATTGATGACTCAATTTGGGGCGGACGGTGTTCGGGTGGGTATGCTGTTGACGTCTCCTGCGGGAAATGATCTGCCGTTCGATGAAAAACTCTGTGAGCAGGGCCGCAATTTTGCAAATAAGATTTGGAATGCTTTTCGCTTGACGCAAAGTTGGGAGGTGGATGACCAGGCTCCCGTACCCGAATCGTCCGCTGTAGCCGTCAGGTGGATGAATGCGCGTGTGCAGCAGGTGTTAGAGGAGTTGGAGGGTCAATTTGCTGCGTTTCGATTGAGCGAGGCGCTCATGAATATGTACCGGTTGGTGTGGGATGATTTTTGCAGTTGGTACCTCGAGCTCATTAAACCGGCTTACGGAGCGCCAATCGATGGTCAGACCCTGGCTGAGACCCTGGCTATTTTTTGTGATCTGTTGAAAATGCTGCATCCGTTCATGCCGTTTCAAACTGAAGAAATATGGCACTGGATTGAAAAGCGCACCGGACCTGAAGAAGCCCTGTGCATTGCACCCTGGCCAGAGCGATTTGAATACGATCGTTCAATATTGAGCGAGTCCGACGCTTTTCAACAAATCGTGTCCGAAGTCCGAAATATTCGAAAGGAAAATCAAATTCCGATGCGGGATGCCCTCGAAATGAGCATGAAGGTCGGGGATGGGTTTCCGGATGCCTTCGAATCGGCCATCGTCAAATTGGCTAATGTGAAGGAATTGAAGCGCATCGACGAAAAAGTCCCTAATGCATTCGGCTTCATTGTAGGTACTTCATCGTTTTTCATTCCGTTTGGGGATGCGGTGGATGTGGAGGCTGAAAAGGCGAAAATTCAAAAGGAAATGGATCACCTGAACGGTTTCCTTAAGGCCGTGCGGGGCAAGTTAGGAAATGAACGTTTTGTGCAGAATGCACCGGCAAACGTCGTTGAACTCGAGAAAAAAAAGGAATCGGATGCCCTGACCAAATTGGAGGTGCTTCGGGGTAAGCTGGAGCAATTGGGTTGATGCCTTCGAACACGCGGGCGACACGCTTGTTGTATTCGTATGTTAGGATTATTCAAAAAAGACCCCGTCAAGAAATTGCAAAAGCGGCATGCCGCTCTATTGTCAGATGCACATCGAATGAGTGCCATTGACCGAACTAAATCAGATGCGTTGATGGCAGAAGCTGCTGCGGTTGAAGATGAGATATCAACCTTGCTCAACGGTTCAAATGCCTGATTTAAAAACATTTGCCGTGATTGGCGATTCCCGAGGAATCGGAGAAGCCATCCGCCTCCAGCTTTTGGAGCGAGGGCATCGTGTGATCGGTGTATCGCGAACGGGGGTTACAACGGCCCATGAAAACTACCAAAGCTTGATTTTTGATGCGGTTGCCCATCCGTGTGATCTATCCAATTTTGCAGCGTCCCTGAATGGACTGGTTTACTGTCCGGGAACCATTCGTCTGAAGCCGTTGAAAGGGTTGAAACGAGAACATTTTCTAGAAGAATTTGACGTCAATGCGCTTGGGGCTGTGCAGACGCTTCAGTCCAATGCCAAGCTGCTGCAAAATGCGGACGCTGCATCGGTGGTTTTATTCAGCACTGTTGCAGTCCAGACGGGCATGCCATATCACACAAGTATCGCGATGGCCAAAGGGGCGGTCGAAGGTTTGACGCGCTCACTGGCCGCTGAGTGGGCTCCGAAGGTCCGCGTGAATGCGATTGCACCATCTTTGACTGACACTTCGTTGGCAGAGCCTATGCTGTCCAACGACGCCAAACGGGAGGCTGCTGCTGCCCGACACCCGCTCCAGACGGTTGGAAGCGCTGCGGGCCTTGCGTCTTTGGCGACCTGGTTGTTGGGAAGCGAAGCGGCCTTTGTTACGGGCCAGATTTACGCCGCAGACGGCGGCATTGGAAGCTTGAGGAAATGAACGGTTTTACAACGCTGAATGACCTCGATTTGGAACTTTTGCCTCGTCGAAGGCGTGGGCGCTTGGTCAACAGCTTGAGCGGATTCAAGAGTGCGAATTTGGTGGGAACCACGAGCGTCCATGGCGTACATAATTTGAGCATCATCAGCAGCGTGGTACATCTGGGGTCGGATCCGGCTTTATTGGGAATGGTCTTTCGTCCACCGGTCGATCCCGCGCAAGGGAGCCATAGTTATTGGAATATCCGGGAAACCGGTTGCTTCACACTCAATCACGTACCGGCGTCGCTCACAGCAAAAGCACATCAAGCAAGTGCGCGCTATCCCCAGGATACAGACGAATTTGAGGCCTTGGGATTTACGCCGATTTTTCGGTGTGGATTTGAAGCGCCAGCCGTTGAGGAGAGTCCAGTCCGTATCGGGATGGAGCGAGTGGATGAATGGGAAATACCCCAGAATCGATGCCGCTTCGTCGTGGCTCAAATTCGGTGGGTAGAGTTCCCTGAAGAAGCGCTGTGTGGGGATGGATACCTCGACCTTGAAGGGCTGGATGTGGCGGCATTGAGCTCTTTGGACGGCTACCACCGCACCCAAAAATTACATCGGTTGGGCTATGCCAAACCTGAGTCTAGTGCTCCGGAGTTGATGGAAGATTTCATGCGTGGTTGGAAAGACGAGGAAGTTTAGTTGAATTCAACGAAATTTGCGCATGCACAAACCGAAACCTTCGGCTGATATGAATGGTCGCACGTTGCTTCATCATGAAGTCATTGCCGACAATCCCGATGCGCCTTGGTTGGTTTTTGTGCATGGGGCCGGTGGAAGCATCCGCACATGGAAGTTCCAGATCGACGCGTTTTCACCCCATTTCCGACTGCTTCTCATCGATCTGCGGGATCACGGGGACAGCAAGGACATCATGCCTGAGTTTCCTGCTTACGACTTTGGAATTGTGGCGAAGGACATCCTCGGAGTGATTGACCACTTGGGGATCAAAAAAGCTCATTTTATGAGCCTCAGCATTGGCAGTGTGATTCTTCAAAAACTCGATATCGAACGCCCTGAACTGGTGGATCGCATGGTCATGGCCGGAGCTATTTTTGATGGCAGCCGGCTGATGCACTGGTTTGTGCATTCGGGAAAGTTCCTTTCGCGCTTGCTCCCTTACCAGGCGTTGTATGGGTTGTTTAGTTTCATCGTACTCCCTCGGCGGAATCACCGTTTGAGTCGGTACATTTTTCGCCGGCAGAGCCGTCGTCTGTCCACCCGAGAGTACCTCAAGTGGATTGAGTTATACAAACCCTTTTTTCATCTGATCAAGGACTACGTGAACCGGCCTGTGATGAAGAAGGGCTTGGTGGTGATGGGCAGCCAGGATCATATCTTTTTTCGCGCGGCAAAGCGCTTTACCGAGATTCAAAAGAACATGCGGTTGGCCGTCATTGAAAATTGCGGTCACGTCTGCAGCATTGAGGCTCCTGAGTTGTTCAATGAACTCGTGCTGAAGTTTCTAAAGGGCGAAGAAGTTCCTGCCGCCGTCTCTGCAACGCCAGTGCCGATGAGCTGGTCGGAGTTGAAGTCCCTGCGAAAGGGGTGACCTAAACCTTTGCGCGATTCAAGGGTTATATCGGTATGCGCCGATCACATTTTCCACCTGACAAAATATGTACGGTTTGTCAACGTCCTTTTTCTTGGAGAAAGAAATGGGAAAGTTGCTGGGATGAGGTCCGCTATTGTTCAGAACGCTGCCGAAAAAACACGCCATCATGAATTGGAATACTTGCATCGCGGATTGCCTCGACGAGCAACCAGCTGAAGAGGTGCGGCTGGTATGTGGCGATCAGTTGAACGGTCGACATTCTTGGTTCCAGGAAAGTCCCAATGCCCATCGTCTTTATGTGTTGATGGAAATCCGCTCTGAGACGGATTATGCGGTCCACCACCTTCAAAAGGTCGTTGCGTTTTTTGGGGCCATGCGCCTTTTTGCCCAATCCCTCAAGGGTGCGGGCCATCGGGTGCATTATGTGGCATTGGACAGTCCGGCAAATCAACAGTCCTTTGAAGCCAACATCGAGCGCCTTATGCGCACAGTGCAATCGACTCGTTTTCAATGGCAATTGCCCGATGAATATCGACTGGATGAAGTGCTCGCTAAGTTTGGCGAATCTTGCCGCAAACGAGGATGGACGGCTACTTCAGTCGACACGGAGCATTTTTATACGGAACGCGCGGATTTAGCTCGTTTTTTTGAAGGCAAAAAGACCTTTCGACTAGAGAGCTTTTACAGGGCCATGCGCTTGAAGCATGATGTGCTCATGGACGCCATGGGTACCCCAGAAGGGGGGCAATGGAATTACGATGCCAATAACCGCCAGCGGATTCCGGCGGGTCATTCCATTCCACCGCCGAAGTTATTTCCACGGGATGTGGAGCCTTTGGTTTCTATGCTGACGAATGCGGGTGTTCAAACCACGGGTCGACTTGCTGCCGATGGATGGGGCTGGCCATTGACCCGGGAAGAAGGGGAGCAGACGTTGGTCTATTTTGTGGAGGTGCTGTTGCCGCATTTTGGAGACTATCAGGATGCACTCACCAAGGAAAGTTGGAGTGTCTATCACTCGAGATTGAGCTTCTTGATGAATGCCAAAATCCTATCTCCTGGGGAGGTAGTCCATGCGGTGGAGGAGGCGTGGCGTGCAGACCCCCATCGGGTGAGCATCTCACAGGCAGAGGGATTTATACGGCAAATTCTGGGCTGGCGCGAGTACATGCGCGGGATTTATTGGGCGAAAATGCCGGAGTATGCTCAACTGAACTTTTTCAACCACACGCGGTCCCTGCCCCAGTGGTATTGGACTGGGGAGACCCGCATGGCGTGTTTGTCGCATGCCGTTGATCAGACCATGGAACACGCTTATGCACACCACATTCAGCGGCTCATGATCACGGGGAATTTCGCCTTATTGGCAGGGATTGACCCCGATGAGGTAGATGCGTGGTATTTGGGCGTCTACATTGATGCGCTGGAATGGGTGGAAATCACGAATACCCGTGGGATGAGTCAATTTGCTGACGGCGGCATCGTGGGTTCTAAACCGTACGTTAGCAGCGCTCAGTACATCAAGAAAATGGGTCCTTATTGCAAGGGGTGTCATTACAAAGCGAATGAAAAAGTGGGTGAACAAGCCTGCCCATTCAACGCACTGTATTGGGATTTTCACGCCCGTCACCGGGAGGCATTGGAGCGCAATCCGCGCATTGGAATGGTCTACCGAACATGGGATCGGATGGATGCCGAGAAGCAGGCAGCCTTGCTCGCCACAGCCAAAATGAACCTCAACCGAATCAACGAATTGTAATGCGCGCACTCTATTGGTTCAGAGAAGATTTACGATTGAGGGACAACCCTGCGCTTACGGCAATGACTGATCAAGCAGAGGAAGCGACCTATGTGTTTGTTGTGCCTTCAACCAATCGTTGGAGCAGGGGTGCTGAGCGCATGGGCATACACCGGCGCAGGTTCATGCTCGAGAGCCTCGCTGGATTGGACGCAGCCTTGCAGGAACAAGGCCAACGGCTCTTGGTGCTCGAGGGAGATCCCGTTGAGGAGGTGCTTAAAATTGCAAGTCAACTGGGTTGCCAGGCGGTCTATTCTCAGCAATGCCATGCCACAGAGGAATTGCGGTCGGCGGCGGCGGTGAGGCTCCATATCCCGCATCATTGTCATGAGGGAGCAACCTTGGTCCATCCAGAAGATCTTCCTTTCTCCGTCAAAGCTCTTCCGGAAGTATTCACCCACTTTCGAAAAAAAATCGAGAAAAACGGTCTGGTCGTCCGAGAGGAGCTTCCCGTTCCGGTTCTTCCCAAGAGCCCAAAAAAAATCGCTGACTTCAGCTACGCTTTTGGCATGAGCCGTTTTAAAATGCCTGAGAGGCTTGCAGGGCTTCCCATCTCTGCGATGCAGTTTACTGGAGGAATGCAGACAGGCTGGGATCGCCTTGAGCACTATTTCTGGAAAACCCGCGCGCTCAGTGGGTACAAACAGACGCGGAATGGAATGATGGGGTGGGATTATTCGAGCAAATTCAGCCCTTGGTTGGCGTGGGGATGTTTAGGCCCGCGGTCAATCTACCATGCCATCCGCCAGTATGAGGAGGAGGTGGGTGCCAACGAAAGTACGTACTGGTTGATTTTTGAATTGCTTTGGCGGGATTATTTCCGATTCATCGCCATGCAGCACGGGGATCGAATTTTTTCTGTAAATGGGCTCAAGGAGGCTCCGCGCACTCCGGTTTCTCACCATCCTCTTCAATGGAAGGCTTGGTGTGCGGGCACTACCCGAAGCGCTTTTGTCAATGCCAATATGCACGAATTGCGGTTGACCGGATTTATGTCCAACCGAGGCCGGCAAAATGTAGCGTCTTATGCGGTGCACGACCTGGGATTAGACTGGCGAGCTTGCGCGGCCTGGTTTGAGCATTGGCTCATTGATTTTGATCCATGCAGCAATACCGGCAACTGGCTGTATGTCGCGGGCATTGGAAACGATCCTCGCCCGCAACGCAAATTCGATATTGAATGGCAGGCGAGTCGGTACGATGAGGCGGGTGCATTTCAAGCACACTGGAACCAACAGGGAGGGATTTTTCCTTGCGCTCCGGAAAGCATACCGACATGATTTGGAATGTGACCTATAACGATGCCCAGCGCTGGGAGCAGGTGCATTTGATCGCTGGCAAACGCATCCCCTGGGCTCAATCGATCACCGATTCGATTCGAGGCCGAACGGTGGGTTCGCCCAAGTTGGACCTGGTCGGTGTAGAGGGATTGAAGGAGTTGGAGCGTTTACGTCTTTCCTTGAATCATCGCACATCGGTAAACTTTCAACGCACCACAGAAGGGGTAATCGCCTACACGAAAGTGCGGCTGGAAGTGTATGCTGTGCCGATACGCTTCCCTGAAATTTTATCCGTGGACGCCGATTACGCAGATGCAGCGCAATCCAGACTAGTGCTGCACTTCCAGCGCGACGAGGAAACGGTTAAATTAACCATGACCGGCGCTTCAAGGGTGCTCGATCGCACGCTTNAGTGGTTTAAGATGGCCTCCAATCCTGAAGGAGCCTAGGGCACAACTACAGAACAGACCCACTAAATAAACTTTCTACCCCATATAAGTATTCTAGTGTTGAAGATATGAAAATCGTTTTCGAACATCTAGATGAGTGTGAAATGATTCTAAAACCCGAGAGAAAATTCAATGAAGATTTGCAGAAAATGCTTGAGACAGGTGTAAACAAAATGCAATGTACATTGACACCTGAATTAGCGAAGAAGTTGTTTAATGAAATAAAATATTACCGAATTGTAGGTAAAGGGTTTTTAGCAAAAGGACCAGCTATTGGAGCGCTACCTATTAAGTTGGAGGATGGCAGTAATTATAATTCTCGTGTATTTTCGCTTTCTCAAAAAGATGAAACATATGGTGTAATTGATGTCAGGACTAACAAACTAATTACTGAAATAATTCATAAAGAAATTGATGTTTGTCCTAAGGTTATTAGAGTTGACTCTAATACACTTTTAAAGTACTAATCATTTTAAAGTCAATATATTCTATGGAAATCTCAGATTTAATACAAAAACACTCCTTAAGTGCTATAGACAGTGTTAAAAGAATCAATCCAAGCGCCTATTGGGATGATGTTAAGCTAGAAGATGTTTTAACGTACACTGAACTTGATTGTCTGAAAAATAATTTCACAAATTTTAGTTTAAGAAATTACACCTCTCTAGTTGATTTAGACCTAACTGGTGTTCCTTGTATTAATATATGTGATGATTTTTTTGAATCTAAATCACTCCAAAATATTTCAAAATTAGGAGGTAAACTGAAGTTAAATAAATCATTTTGTTCGTTGATTAGTTTAAAAAAATTAAACCTAGGAGCTGTTCATATTACAAGTCTCCCAAAAGATTTTGGAAAATTAAATAAACTCGAGATCTTGTTTTTGAATGATAGCAGTATAAAAAAACTACCCACATCTTTTTCAAATTTATCCTCTTTAAAAAAGCTTTCTATCTACAATAAATTAATCAATATTGATATTGAATTTCCGGATTCTTTGGAAGAAATTGATTTTAGGGGAAATAAGTTAACAGAACTACCGGAGAGCCTTTTTTCGCTCCCTAAATTACAGCATTTAGATATTTCAGATAACCCATTTACTGAATTGCCGTTTGTTAAAAACAATGCATTAAAAACATTGAAAATCGCACGAACTCCTTTTGGGATATTTAAATCTAATATTTTAAAAACCAAACAATTTTATCTAGCCTGTGATGTTGAGGACCCTGTAACTTATGCTGATGATAAAACTATATATTTATCAGCAACTAAAAAATATTATAGTAGCTTACATCTAAAGGGACACCATTCGCATCATTAAAAACAATAACAGTTATGGATAGAATAGTAATGACATGGGGATTTATTCCTGCAGAGTGCGTATCTAATACAATATTTTGTGGTGATGCAGAGACATCAGGAACTATTGAATTAAATTTTGAGGTTATTGGAGATACATGTAAGGGTATTGATAATGATTTTAATGTAGAATTTGAAAACAGTGAATTGTGGGATCCCGGCTCCAATCTTTATAATGCAATTTCAGTATATCTCTCTGCAGAGTTTGGTAAGACAGTAATGCCTAGCCTTATTTATGGAGCATATGCGCCGCATCATGATTGAGTCCAATTGGCCATGCAGACCTCTCCGTTTTCTTGGACGTTTCGCAGCGCATCCACCATACGCAGGGCTTCGTCTACGTTCCGGCCGATGGTGAAAAAATTGATCAATTCGTGCTGAACCATTCCTGATTTGTCAATGAGGAAGCTCGCCCGGAGAGAGGTCATTTCGGTGGTGCCGGACAAAAGTCCGTCATCTGAGTAGTGGTACTCGCCACTGATGACATCATAATTTGTGGTAATGCTCTTGTTGGCATCCCCGATCAGAGGGAACGTTACACCTTCTAATCCACCTTGGCTCTGAGGGACACCGGCTGCTGCAGCATGCACGTCAGCGGTATCGGTCGAGCAAGCCACGAGGGCTGTATCGCGGGACTCAAAGTCCGAGAGCCGATTTTGGAATGCAACCACTTCTGATTGACAAATGCCTGTGAAGTCCTTGGGGTAAAAGAGGAGGTACACATATTTTTTGCCGAGAAATTGGCTGAGTGAAAAGTCGGTGACAATTTCGCCGTTGACGTATGCACGGGCAGAAAAAGATGGAGCTTGTTGACCTACGAGCATGGTTGAGTTGTTCAATGATGTGAGCGGACAAAGTTAGGCACAGACACGAGGAAACTTCTTCCAAGCGAATATCTTTGGTCAGTGAGCCTAAACGTCAACACCAACCGGTACTTGAACCGCGAACTCAGCTGGTTGTCCTTCAATCACCGGGTGCTTCAAGAAGCCTCGCGGTCGGATAACCCCTTGATTGAGCGCGTCCGCTTCTTGGGGATTTTCTCCAATAACATGGACGAGTTTTTTCGGGTTCGGGTGGCCAACTTGCAGCGGGCAATCGCGGTAGATGAATCAGCCAAAACGACTTTGGGGTTTGATGTTTCATCCACCCTTTCCGATGTTTCCAGCAGGGTTTTGGAGTTGCAGGGAATGTACAATGAAACGTACCAATCGGTTGAATCGGAATTGAGTGACGCGCGGATCAGCATCTTGAATGAATTGGAATTTTCGGAAGAACAGACCGCGTTCGTCTTGAATTATTTCAAGAATCAGATTCGGTCTCATCTCGTGCCCATTATGGTGGACGAATCGCGCCCGTTTCCCGATCTCAAGGACGGAGTTTTGTATTTCATGGTGGAATTGACGGTGGAGCGTTCAAAGGGTTTCGAGTTGGAGTATGCCCTGATGCAGATTCCTCCGCACTTGCCGCGTTTCGTGATTTTGCCGTCCGAACAAGGCGAACGAAACGTTGCTTTTATTGATGACGTGATTCGATGCAACCTGTCTCGAATCTTTCGGCTTTTTCAGCCGGAATCTGTCGTAGCACATACCATTAAGGTGACCCGGGATGCTGAGATTGACATGGACGATGATTTGTCTCGTTCACTGATGGATAAGATGGCTGAAGGGGTCGACCAGCGGAAGACGGGTGATTTTGTGCGCATCATCTACGATCGGGAAATGCCGGAAAATATGCTGAGCCTGTTGCGCCGTAAGTTGGATGCGGGAGATTCGAAAAACATCCTTTCTGGAAGCCGATACCACAACCGCAAGGACTTAATGAGGTTTCCCGGTTTTGGGCGCGAGGATTTGGTTTTCCCGCGGCAAGAGCCGCTTCATCACCCTCGGCTTGAGGGGAAGAGTAGTCTGTTGCAACAAGTACTGAAGCAACCCATTTTATTGCATTTCCCCTACCATACATTTGGCCATGTCGTAGACGTTCTGCGCGAGGCTGCCATTGATCCATGCGTAGAGTCCATTCAAATTAACTTGTATCGTGTAGCACCGCATTCTAAGGTTATCAATGCCCTGATCAATGCTGCTCACAATGGCAAACGTGTCCACGCCATCATTGAATTGGCTGCTCGGTTCGATGAGCGTCAGAACATCAAAGTGTCAAATTTGCTTCAGGAGGCGGGCATCACAGTAGGCTTTGGTGTTTCGGGCTTAAAGGTGCACTCGAAGCTCTTTTTGATCACCCGCCAGGAGGGCAATGTTAATCAGCGCATCGCTTACTTGGGAACAGGGAACTTCCATGAAAAGGCCGCCGAGGTTTTTAGTGATTTTGGTTTGTTAACGTCAGAGCCTGCGATGGCTCAAGAGGTTGCTCAGCTGTTTAGCTTTTTCTCACATAATTACGAGCGTCCCCAATTCAAGCAATTGGTTGTGAGCCCATTCGCTACCCGAAAAAAATTCTCTCAATTGGTGCGCCAGGAAATGAGAAATGTGGAGGCTGGAATCGGCGGGCGGATCATTCTCAAACTGAATAACTTGGTCGACGCAGCGATGATCGAGTTGCTCTACGCTGCAAGCAATGCCGGGGTTAAGATTGATGTGATCGTGCGCGGTATTTGTTGTTTGATTCCAGGGGTGCCCGGAATGAGCGAAAACATTAAGTTACGGAGCATTGTGGGGCGTTACTTAGAACATGCGCGAGTCGTGTATTTCGAAAACGGTGGCGAGGCGAAGTATTACATCAGTTCGGCAGATTGGATGACCCGGAACCTGGACAGGAGGGTGGAAGTCAGTGTGCCCATTCACGATCCCTTGCTTCAATCACAATTGGCCCATTGCTTGGAGGACCAACTCAAAGACAACGTGCGTGCACGGTCATTGGATGCAGGAATGAAAAACGCCTTCATCAAAGGACGAAAGAATCAGCCTTTGCGCGATTCGCAAAGCGAAACATACCGGCGTTACGCCGCGGATGAATAACGATTTTCATCGAATTCTACCCTACTTTAGATGCATGCGATTTGCCGCCATTGACATAGGGTCGAATGCCGTTCGTTTGCTGATCAAGGATATTGAAATAAGCAAGAAGGGCGCTGTTCGTGAAGAGCGCATCGCTTATTATCGTGCGCCATTGAGGCTGGGAGGAAAGGTGTTCGATTCCGGACGGGTTTCCTCGTCGAATGCTGAGGCGCTGGGTCAGACGCTGGAGGCGTTTCGCTTATTGATGGAGGTGCAGGACGTCGTCCACTACCGCGCGTGTGCAACGAGTGCTTTGCGAAACGCCGAAAACCGGTGGAAGGTGATTGACGCGGTGGAATCGATTTCTGGGATCCATGTCGAATGCATTGATGGCGAAGAGGAGGCGGAATTAATTTTTGAGAATTTTAAGCACTTTGGCTTGGACGATGCTCAAGATTTACTGTGCGTCGATGTGGGAGGCGGGTCAACGGAGCTTTCCTTGTTGCGTGGAACCAAACGTATCGCTTGGAGTAGTTTCCAAATTGGTACCGTGCGTCGGATGAATCAAGCAGTGGATGCTGCGGAATGGAAAAGAATGGAACGTTTTTTCAAAGAAAACCTCGGCTCCAATGAAGTGCGTGTTGCGGGAACAGGAGGGAATATCAATCGATTTCACAAATTAGCTCGTCTCAAGAAATCGGAAGACCTCAGCCTGGCCAAACTGAAAAAATGGGTAGAGCGAATTCGCTTAGTTCCCTTGGAGCAACGTTCAACGAAATTTGGCCTTAAAAGCAACCGGGCAGACGTGATTGTTCCCGCGGGAGAGATATACATCGCGGTGCTCAAATTAGCAGGTCTGGACTCCGTTTGGGTGCCCAAGGTGGGGCTTTCGGATGGCATCATTTTGCGCTTGGTCTCCACGCATCATCCTGATGCGAGCCGCAAGCATTGATTTCACCTCCAGCGCCTCGAACAGAAATCGGGCGAGTTACTTCAAGTTTTCCGTCAAGAACTTATCGACTTCGAAGTAGCGTTTGGGTTTCAGTACAATCTTGCCTTCTCGATCCAAAAGGAAATAAGTTGGGGTTGCGGTGATTTTGTAATCCGTCACGACCGGGCTCTTCCATGCTTGCAATTGACTCACATTGGGCCATGTCATGGCGTTGTCACTGATGGCCTTCTCCCATGTGTTTCGGACCTGGTCCAAGCTGATGCCAATCACTTCAAATCCTTTGTAGCCATGCTTGGCGTACATGGGGCCGATGTTGGGCATTTCCTGCTCGCACTTATGGCACCACGATGCCCAAAACATAAGCAGGGTGTATTCATTCGCTTCACAGGTTTTGTAGAGGTCTACTGCCCCACCATTCCATTTGTCTATTTGAAAATTTGGAGGTGTTTTTCCGACTTGGAGATTGATAATGCCTTGGGCGCGAATCCGGATGGCATCGCTCAAGTCAGCACCGCAATCTTCATCGAAGATGTAATTGTCTAAGATGTACTGACAAATGGTCTCCTTGCCCGTATTGTAGAATCCATCGAGCATGGCATAAAGCACACTTTCAAGGGCTACAGGGTTCGGTTCGAAATGTGCTTTGACCAAGTCAATGCAAGCGAGGAAGCCGCTGTCGGTTCCGCCGCTGAAAGAACGCATCATGTTTTGGATGCGGTCGCTGGGAGCCATGGACCGCACAGCGCTGTTGTCCAAGGGGTCAATATCTTCGAAGAATCGGCCTTTGTTTGAGGGGTATTTGGGGTTTTTCCAGCCCAGGTATTTGGCCAGAAATGTCCCGGGATATTGGTCCATCAAGGCATGCTGTTGGTCCACCAATTCTTTTTCTTTCTGCTTGATTTGCTCTTCAATTCGGGATCGAAAAGCTCCAGCGTCTTTGATGCTTTGGCGGAGCTTCCGCACTTCACTTGCGTTGGTGGTTTCCAGTGTTCCGTATTGGAACCATCCGGTGTTTTCATTCGATCCGTTGGCCGATCGATTGGCACTCAGACGGGAGGAATTGAATGTCAATTCAAGGTCGGATTCGTCCGGGTTCAAAATGATGTCTGCTGCATTGTTGTCTCCGTTGAGGCTGATTTTGTAAAATCCTCGCCCGACTTCGACTTCGCCAAAGTCAAATTGGCGGTTGCTCAATTGGGTCGTTGCGATGACGGAATAGTTGCGTCCTTCACTCTCAGACAGAGTGACTTGCCCTCCACCGTTGGCATTGATTGTGCCGTGTATGCGGACCATGCCGGTTTTGTCTCCGCGGTTTTGTTCGTTGACTCCATCTTTGAAGAGCGGAGAAATCACGTCGTTTTGCACCGAGCTTTCTGCCGATGCAGCTTCGGGTTGTGCTACCTCTCGCGAGCTCGAACGGTCTTGTGTTGAGGAGTCTCCGCAGGCCACGAGGGTGGCGAAAGTCATCAAAATCGTTGCAAACGCAGTCATCTTCATGGGATTATCTGTTTTCTTCAAATTTAATACGCGATTCCCAAGGATGCGAAGGATATCTCGTTTGTTGACGTATCTTCACTTTTGCGAAGTAAAAAAAGACGGATAAAGAACATGGATAAAGGAACGGCCTTAACATTGCTCGGATTGAGCGAGCCGGCGGATCATGAAGACGTGATGGAAAGATTGGATGCGGAAGTCTTCGCGGTGCGTGATCACTTCATGCGTCAGCCGGTGATTCCGGCGCTGTTTCGTTCGCGCATTAACCGGTTGGTTGAGCTCAGTGATATTGCTCAAGTGCTAAACGTGCAGCCATTGGGTGCCCCTGTAGAACTGCCGGGTTTGCTTCCTTCCGGATCCAACTTCGTGCTGTTGGTGCGAAATCATGTTGAGAATATTCGACGCCTCCGAACGGCGATGGCGGGTACGTTAGATCCCGATGTCTTGGTGAGGTTTGGGAACACCGCGAGCAATCTGCAGCTCCGTTACATGGAACAATTCTTGGTCCTTTCCCTGGACGTTGCAAGTGAATTTATTCACGAAGAGAAGGTGCCTGCGCGTGATGAGGCTGAATGGCAAAAGTTGCTGGAATCCATCGAAAGCAAAGAGACGTGGTCCCAGCAATTGATTGCGCAAGAAAGAGCGCGTATGGCTCAGATTTTGGAGCGAGAAATCAGCTGAGTATCGTTCCGTATCTAGACGCGGCCGAGGGCCACGATGGGATCGAGTCGCGCAGCTTGGCGCGCAGGATAATATCCGCTAATAAGGCTTGTGATGAGGCTGAGTATGACTCCCGTAAGAATCCATCCCCACGGCAAAACAAAGGGGGTGTCCATGGCGAAGGCGATGCCATTTCCAGCGGAAACACCGAGAATAATTCCTGCGGCACCACCGAGTTGGCCAATGAGAATTACTTCGATTAAAAATTGCATCCGAATGGCTTGAGGGGATGCTCCGAGTGCCTTGCGTGTTCCTATTTCCCGCGTCCGCTCAGAGACGCTGACGAGCATGATGTTCATCAATCCGATACCCGCCCCGAATAAGGTGATTATGCCAATAATGGAAGCGGCGATCGTGATACCACTGATGGCCTCCCCGAGGGTGGAGACGAGGCTGTTGCTCATGCTGATATTGAAGGAGAGGTCTTGCCCTGGCTTGTCTCTGCGGACGACGCGGAGTACCCCTGTCGCGGCTTCGGCTAACTCCATAACATCCTCGGGAGTAGGCGCCTTGCAGGCGATGCGGTAGCTGCGATTTTCATCCGAGAATTGCTGGCGTACGCAAGGGATGGGGACATAGCATTGATTGTCTTGGGACATGCCGAATGCTTGACCTTTTTGGGCCAGCACCCCAATCACCTGATAGCGCTGAGCTCCAATTGAAAATTCTCGTCCCAGGGGGTCTTCCCAAGGATTGAAAAGTTCTTTCACGAGGTCCGCTCCTAAGATGGCCAAACGGCGAGAAGATTGAGCTTCTTCTGCTGTAAACCCTCGACCTGATTCGATGGTATACCCACCCACGTCGGTGTAATTTTCTTCGATGCCCAGCACTTGAATGTTGGGATTGGTGCGATCAGTCCCTCGAGTGAGTGTCGCCTGCGATGTCCCAAAAATCGAATAGGCCACTTGCAAGTCCTTGGGCGCCTCTTTTGCAAATCGCTGAGCCTCCTCATAGGAAATAGGTTCGCCCACGCGCACGCGACGCCCCTGATTAACTCCAGTTTCAGTCCGTTGGGAAAAGGTGAATACGTCCGTACCCAGCGTGGAGAATTGGCGCACT
>JGI20156J14371_10001152_pt1 | contig 22061 bp, 22 predicted proteins | sample COG_06_FD_14371 | JGI IMG/M metagenome (IMG submission 14371)
TGTCCACCCTGCAATGCAGAACCACCCGTCCAATTTGAAACCACCCCTCCGGCGGCTTCTATCAAAGCGATCGGTGCTTGAATATCGTAAGTCTTCAAACCAGCTTCTATGACAATATCAATATAACCAGATGCTAAAAGAGCATATGCGTAGGCATCCATACCATACCTAGTCAATCTAACACTTTTTGATACCTTTTGAAACGCAGTATGCTCATATTCTGTTCCAATTTCAGGAAAGGTACTCGCTAACACCGCATTTTTTAAATTATGACATTGACGAACGGAGGTTTCTAAAGAAAACCCACTGCGTAGATAATCTGAAACACCTAATCCTCCAACAAAAATTTCTTGCGTAAATGGTTGATGAATAATTCCGCAAATCGGTAGCCCATTTTGTGAAACCGACACAAGGACTGTCCAAACTGGAATACCGCTGATAAAAGCTCTTGTCCCATCTATCGGGTCAAGCACCCAGGTAAATTCACTAGAGCCTTGAAAGGTATCTTTTTCTTCACCAATAATAGTATCGCTCGGTCTAACCGATCTTATGCATGACCTCATGGCATTTTCAGAAGCAAGATCCGCTTCAGTGACGGGGTCAAAACTATCAAAATCTTTATTACGAATTCTTAAGTCTGGATCTCGGAAATAACTTAAAGCCTTTTGACCACCAATTACTGCAACTCGCTTGGCTAAATTTATAAAATCCATTTTTTCTGAGGAGTTCATCTTATCAACATTCCAAAACTTAATGTCTAAAAAGTTATTAGCTCGCAATCTTTTGACTTCGCTTTCGCTCGTGTGGATCTAAAAGTCGTTTCCTAAGTCTAATACTATTTGGCGTTACCTCTACCAGTTCATCATTATCAATGTATGCAATTGCTTGTTCAAGACTAAACCGAGTCGGAGTTGTAAGTTTTACCGCCTCATCAGTTCCTGATGCCCTAACATTTGTAAGTTTTTTACCTTTGAGCGGATTAACTTCAAGATCATTATCCCGAGTATGCTCACCAATTATCATTCCTTGATAAACATTCTCACCGGCACCAATAAAAAACCGACCCCTGTCCTCAAGATTAAAGATTGCATATGCAACTGAGTTCCCATTTTCCATCGAAATAAGTACCCCCTGTCGTCTTCCTGGGATAGAGCCTTTAACCGGTTCCCACGAATTAAATACTCTATTAAGGATGCCAGTGCCCCGAGTGTCGGTCATAAACTCACCATGATAACCAATCAATCCTCTCGAAGGAACTAGTGACACTATTCGAGTTTTTCCAGAACCAGACGATTTCATTTCCACCAATTCACCTTTTCTCAAAGACAATTTTTCAATAACTGAGCCAGAGAACTCCTCATCAACATCTATAGTTACTTCTTCGATTGGCTCATTTTTTATACCTTCAATATCTCTGTAGACTACTCTTGGACGTGAAATAGATAACTCAAAGCCTTCACGTCGCATATTTTCGATAAGGACACCCATTTGCAACTCACCACGGCCAGACACATCGAATGCCTCCCCACTTGTTGTATCGGCAACCTTTATCGCCACATTGCTATCACATTCTTTTAACAGTCTGTCGCGAATAACCCGGCTTTGCACTTTTTTACCATCTCTACCTGCAAGTGGACTATCATTTATGCCAAATGTTACAGTGATTGTGGGTGGATCGATTGGCTGTGATGGTATAGGCTCAACGACCGTGGAGTCGGCAATTGTGTCAGCAACAGTTGCTTTACTCATCCCAGCTATTGATACAATATCACCAGCCTCAGCCAAATCGATTGCTTGTTGCTTTAGTCCTCTGAATGCCATTATCTTACTTACTCGAAATGTTTCGATAACCTCTCCACCCCTTCCCAAAGCTCTTAAATTTTGTCCAGTCTTCAAAGTCCCACTTTCTACTCTTCCAGTTAATATTCTCCCCAAAAAACTATCCCCACTTAACGTCGTCGCAAGCATCCTGAAATGTTCCGAACGTTGCAAAACCTGAGCTGGAGTTGGCACGTGAGAACCAATTAAATTGAAAAGAGAGTCTAGTGTCTTTCTAGGCCCATCGAGTGACTCGTCAGCCCAACCAGATCTACCAGACGCATAGAGCACTGGAAAATCAAGCTGCTCATCATTAGCCCCCAAATTAGCAAACAGGTCAAAAACCTCATTAAGAGCTCGGTCAGGTTCGGCGTCCTGTTTATCAACCTTATTAAGAACTACAATAGGTCTCAACCCCAAAGCCAGTGCTTTGGAAGTCACAAACTTAGTTTGTGGCATTGGCCCCTCGGCAGCGTCAACCAATAGCACCACTCCATCTACCATAGATAATATCCGCTCAACTTCTCCTCCAAAGTCAGCATGTCCAGGAGTATCTACAATATTATATCTTATGTCTTTCCAGACAACGGAAGTGGCTTTGGCAAGAATGGTAATTCCCCGCTCTCGTTCCAGATCATTACTGTCCATAGCGCGGTCAACAGTGGTCTCATTGTCTCTAAATTCTCCTGATTGTTTTAGAAGTTCATCGACCAGCGTGGTTTTACCATGATCGACGTGAGCAATTATCGCAATGTTTCTAAGATCCATTTCAGTTCCTACAATTTTGATTGAAAGAGTTTTGTTAGACCTTGCCATACTTGCACATATAGAAAAAGGCAAGTAATTTGCGTCCTATTCATGTTGTGGTAAAAAAAACCCTAAGTTTTAAAGAGAGAAAGTGTATTTGATGAAATCTATGTTGCTGAACTCATTTAATGAAAAGTTGAGGATGGCTGATTTACCGAAACCCACATGTAATGCGAAAGAAGTGTTAATACGAGTTTTAACTACCAGTTTGAATTTTGCAGATATCTTAATGACCAAAGGTAAATATCAAGAAAAGTATGACTTACCCTTTTCACCAGGAATGGAGGTGTGTGGAATAATAACCCTCTTAGGAGAGGACTCTTCAAGTTTTAAAATTGGTCAACGCGTTGCAGCTTATGTGGGCTTTGGTGGACTGTCAGAATTTATAACTGTTTCAGAAAATCTATGTTTTTCTGTTCCTGATGATATATCCGACGAAAAAGCCGCTTCTTTATTAATTGCATACGGAAGTACCGAATTAGCTCTAAATTATAAAGCAAAATTAAAAAGTGATGAGACTCTTTTAGTACTGGGTGCTGCCGGTGGAGTGGGTTTATCGGCAGTACAAATAGGTAAGGCTATGGGAGCCAATGTCGTTGCGGTAGCCAGAGGAAAAGAAAAATGTAAACTAACGCAATTGATGGGGGCTAACCTAACTTTTGATAGCGAGAGCGTGAACCTTAGACGCGATTTAAAAAAATTAGATAAAATAGATGTTATCTATGATCCCGTTGGAGGCGATCAATTTCAAGTAGCGTTAGCAGCTGCAAAACCCGAAACAAGAATACTACCAATAGGGTTCGCCAGTGGGGAAGTTCCACAGATTCCTGCAAACATTGTTATGGTAAAAAATATTACTATAATTGGATTTTATATTGGAACTTACAGAACGCTAAATCCCAACATACTGCGCGATTGTTTTCAGAGGTTACTAGAAATGTGGTCTCAAAATTTTATCAATCCACACATCAGCAATGTGTTTTCTCTAGAAGAGGCCAACTTGGCTTTAGATATCATCGAAAAACGAAAATCGACTGGAAAAGTTGTAGTGAGAGTAGGAACTTAATTATTAAGAATGATATGATTTAGAAAATTTACAAATGTGGGGTAAAAGTCATTAACAATCTGTTTTACCCCCTCCTCATTGGGATGAATGCCATCGCTCTGCATATAAGACAAAAACTTCGTAATATCGGTAGGGTGTAACGCACTAAAAAAGTTTTCATAATAAAATAAATTAAATTCTGCATTTAATTGTTCAAAAACACTATCAAAGGCTTCTTTATATTTCATCCCAAAATTGTTTGATGCCATCATACCCACTAATAATACTGGAATTTTCTTAGTTTCAGCCATAAGGATCATGCCCCTAAGATTATCATATGAATGCTTAGGTGAAATACCGCGTAAAAGATCATTCCCTCCCAATATTATCACTGCACCCGAAACTTCAGGGGTCATACTCCAATCAAATCGTGCCAAGCCACCCGCCGTGGTGTCTCCAGAAACTCCCAAATTTATTAACTTAAAAGGATACTTATCTTTGACCACAAATGCTTCTAATTTTGATACAAAGTTATTAGCTGGCATTAGCCCATACCCCTGCGTAAGACTATCGCCCAGCATTACTATTGTTGAGTGCTTTGTCTCTTCCGCACAGACCACAGAATTGGTTATAGCCGATACTAGAAGACACAGCACAAAAAACAGATCCAAAAAGGCACTTGCTTTTCTACTAATACCACACATATCAATTATAGCCACTGCACNGTACAGAAAGAATTTTTTATGTTGCAACCTTTCGTTGAGATCAAAAACATCAAACTTTCCTTTAAGAGTAAAGCAGGGTCTATAAATGTTCTAAATGACGTAAACTTAAATGTTATGCAAGGGGAAGCTATTGCATTAGTCGGGCCATCAGGTTCAGGGAAATCTTCACTGCTGATGCTCATTGGAGGGCTCGAACAACCGTCAAGTGGACAAATATTCATTTATAACAAAGAAATCAGTGGCTTAGACCAAGGTACTATGACTGCGTTCAGGAGGAAAATGATTGGAGTAATATTTCAATCCTTTCATTTAATGCCGACAATGACAGCCCTTGAAAATGTGATGATTCCGCTGGAGATTATGGGTGCAGAAAATATTTATGATCGAAGCAATGAAGCATTGAAAAAGGTGGGTCTATCAAAAAGAATTACACATTACCCAGCTGAATTATCTGGCGGAGAGCAACAACGGGTCGCTCTGGCTCGGGCTATAGTGACTCGACCTAAGCTCATTCTGGCTGATGAGCCAACAGGGAACCTAGATAAAGACTCGGGAGACATGGTTACTGAAATGCTTTTTGACCTAAAAACCGAAGCTGGTTCGACTATGATCATCGTGACCCACTCAACGAACCTTGCAAAAAAATGTGATAGGCAAATATCAATCAGTAATGGTGAGATTCGGCAAAATAAAAAAAAAGATAACGAGACTATTATTTGATGAACACAGCTTTAAAAATTGCACTCAGAGAAATCCGAGGCGGCGTTAAAGGATTTCGCATATTTATTATTTGTCTTGCTTTGGGTTCAATGGCTTTAGCGGCCATAAGTTCAACAAAACAATCGATAAATGTCGGATTAGATCAAAAAGCAGTGGAAATTTTGGGTGGTGACGTATCAGTTAATTTTACCTACCGATTTGCATCCAAAAACGAGCTCGCCTTTATTAAAGAGAACTCTTCTTCTTTCACAGAAACGACCGATTTTAGATCAATGGCTATCGTCTCAGAAAACAATCTACCAGTGGATAGTACTTTAATTCAAGTGAAGGGCGTAGACAGTAACTACCCACTCTACGGAGAGATTAAAACAACTCCCAACATACCAATTAGTAACGCACTAAAAGAGGTTGATGGGGTTTACGGTCTAATTGTTGCAAAACCTCTATTGAATAGACTGAATTTGGTGCTTGGGGATCAAGTGCAAGTAGGAAATAAACGCTTTGATGTGCGGGCCCTATTAGTGACAGAACCGGATGCGGGTGGCAGCACATTCTCGTTTGCACCTAAAGTGATAGCTTACAATGATGGCCTAATAGATAGTGGCCTTCTAACGCTTGGAACAATGTTCGACACTGATTACAAATTAAAAGCGCCCGAAATTGATTTAAAACAGGTAGAAGAAAAAGCTACAAGGCTCTTTAAGCAAAGTGGGATGAGATGGAAAGATAGCTCCGAAGCAACTCCTGGAATCGATAGATTTGTAGATAGACTAACTTCATTTCTATTATTAATTGGGATGGCTGGTCTTGCTATTGGTGGAATTGGTGTCGCATTATCAGTAACAGTCTACCTTGAAGGTAAAAATGTAACCATTGCGACCCTTAAAACCCTTGGTGCGAATGATAAGTTGATTTTTAATAGCTACTTTCTAATCATTTTAACCTTTGCACTCACCGGCTCAACTTTTGGCGCTTTTTTGGGAGCACTGATACCTATCGGCTTTGGGCCACTCTTGGCTTCAAAATTTCCAATTCCTATTGTTTTTGACATTTATTTTCAACCTATACTTAACGCAATTTTTTATGGCATATTAACCGCTGTGGTCTTCTCTACTTGGCCACTCGGAAGAATGATTAATAATAATGTATCAACACTTATCAGAAACACCCCAAGCCAGAATATCGTGTTGCCACGCCTCCGCTACCAATTATTATGCATTTTTATTTTAGTAGTACTTATTTTTTCGTTTTCAATTCGATCCCCACAACCCCTTATATCCATTGGTGTTTTTTGTGGCATTGCAATCTCATTAGTCTTACTATTGTTAATGGCAAAAGGAATAAAAATCATATGCTCCACTTTAGCTCGAAATAATGCTTTTAAAAATAGTCTACGGACACGACTAGCATTATCATCAATTAGTGGTCCAAATAGCGAAGTAAGTCTCACTATGCTATCAGTTGGTTTGGGCTTGATCGTGTTGGCAACTATAGGACAGATCGACCATAATTTAAGATATAATATAGATAATGACCTCCAAGAAAAAGGTCCGACATTTTTCTTACTTGATATACAAAATTCTCAATTAAAAAATCTTGAAGACTTAATGCTAAGTTCAGGAAAAGTTTCAAACTTTTCTTCGGCGCCAATGATGCGCGGAATCATTTCTAAAATTAATGGTATACCCGCAGAGGACTTTGCCGGTGATCATTGGGCAATTCGTGGAGATCGAGGACTAACTTATTCGAAATACCTTCCGCAGAATGGAAAAATAATTGAGGGTAACTGGTGGGAAGAGAATTATAGTGGTGACCCTGTGATAAGCTTTACTGCAAATGAAGCAAAAGAAATAGGATTGTCCATAGGAGACAAAATAACAGTAAATGTGCTAGGAAGAGATATCGTTGGAACAATAACCAACTTTCGAGACGTCAATTGGGCGTCAATGCAAATTAATTTCTTAATGATGTTCAACCCGTCAGCTCTTGAGGCCGCTCCTCATTCACATATTGCGACAATTTTTTCGGATGGCGCGTCAGAAGCAGCCTTGCTCCGTAAAATTAGTAAAACTTACCCAAACATTACCGCAATACCAATGCGTGACACCCTCACACAAGTTTCTGAAACACTTGCAACCATTGCGTCAATAACAAGGTGGAGTTCAATCATTACAATTGTAATAGGTTTCGTTGTCTTGGTTGGCGTATCAGCAGCTACTGAACGAAAGCGAAGCTACGAAGCCTGTCTGTTAAAAACCTTGGGGGCGTCCAACTCTTTAATCTTACTTAGCTTTACACTAAGGTCCACTATAATTGGTGCCGGAGCTGGCATTATGGCTATCGCTGTAGGCAATCTATCAGGATGGGCTTTTGTATCACTGATAATGGGGTTACCTTTTGATTTTGATAGTAAGACAGCAATAACAATTATTTTTCTGGGGATTATAACAAATTTACTTGCAGGGTTAATTTTTGCTCAAAAGCCTTTATACGCAAGTATAGCCCAAACTTTACGTCAACGAGATTGACGTATGTCCGATTAAGTTTAAGAAAAGAACTTTTTTAAAAAAAAACCTTGAAAAAATTGTCATGCGGTACGATATAAGATATAGATAATAATAATAGAATTAAACAACTAAGGAGAATGTAATGGCCGATTATCAATCTGCTCGGGCAACCAGTACCGCCGAAAATATCTCGCTAGACGCGGGATTAAGGGCACATATGACAAAAGTATACGGTTTAATGGCTGTAGCAATGTTAATAACGGGCTTAGTAGCCTACGCCGTCGGTACATCGCAGACTATGCTCGCCGCAATTTTCAATACACCTTTAAAGTGGGTCGTTATGTTTGCACCACTGGGTGTAGTGTTCTTTTTTGGGGCTAAAATTAACTCCATGAAATATGAAACTGCGCAATTAGTTTTTTGGGTTTTTGCAGGGTTGGTTGGGTTATCGATCTCATATATATTTGCAGTTTACACCGGGGTTTCAATTGCTTCAACTTTCTTTACAACGGCGATCGCATTTGCATCACTTAGCCTTTATGGTTACACCACGAAAAGAGACCTAAGTGGTATGGGAAGCTTCTTATTTATGGGTTTAATTGGCCTGTTGGTGGCATCAGTCATAAACATTTTTGTAGCAAGCTCTGCAATGCACTTTGCAATTTCTATTATTGGAGTGCTAATATTTGCTGGTCTTACAGCTTATGATACTCAGAATATTAAGAGTACTTACTTGCAGTTAAGAACTGCCTACGGAGAAGAAGCTGCAGCTAAAGCCGGAATAATGGGAGCATTAAGCCTATACTTAAATTTCTTAAATATGTTTATGTTTCTATTAAGTTTTATGGGAAATAGAGAGTAATTCTAAATAACTTAACTATCACTAAATAAAAGCCACTTTTTAGTGGCTTTTATTTTATCTTTCCTTCTTTGTACTCGACGTGCTTTCGCACAACTGGATCATACTTTTTTACGACCATCTTGTCAGTCATCGTCCTAGCATTCTTTTTAGCTACATAAAAATGACCGGTATCAGCAGTAGAGTTCAATCGGATCTTGATTGTGGTTGGTTTAGCCATATTAGTTTCTCCCAATAAACCGTCTTGATCTCAATAATAATATTTCTTAACCAAAACTAGAGATGTTGTACACCGTCCTCAGACAGTGTCAATAAGATAGCCGATAAACCTCGACTAAAATTCCAATCTTTTGCGGTCGAGTCCGTTAGAGCCACCAGAATAAAATGGTACATAGGCATAATTATAATTAGATATAATCAATTTCCTTAAATATCCAACGACAATTTTAGTTATTTTTGGTAACTCCAAGGTATGTAAAAAATCTAAGTCCACCCACTGCAAGTCACTTAGTTCGCCTGAGGCTTTTGAAAAATCATCCAGATCATCATAAATATGCTTAGAATCGCAAAAGAAAAATCTTGCATCAAATCTACGTGACCGTCCGGGTGGCGTTACTGCTCGAAAAAAGAACCGCAAACCACTTAAATTAGGGCCTTGCTTTTCAGCAAAGAACCCTTGCCAGCTCCTTGATCCCTTCTTGATAGGATATTTTGGTGATAACCTCAAACCAGTTTCCTCCCACAACTCCCTGAGTGCTGTTACGCCTAAACTAGCACTCATTGTAGGATCCGCTTCCAATGCGAGTAATCCAATTTGTTTATTACATAGCGGTTGCATAAGGTGGAGCTCATTATCACTAGGTTCCCATGCACCACCTGGGAAAACATATTTGCTTGGCATGAATGCAGCTTTAGAGCTACGTTTTCCCATGAGCACAGAACTTTTTAATCCATCTTTTCGAATCAAAACTATGGTGGCAGCAGCTTTAAGATCATTCATGTTAATAATCCTAAAGCCTTCATTTTAAGATTCCAAATCCAAAAAGATATTTAGCCCACTGATGGCTTACAAACATTCCTTTTATTCTTGGTAACAGATAAAGCACTAAAATTAGGAATACTGCTGAAAAACTAACTGCCATTACCCAGCCCTCTGGCCTAAAGGTTTTAAACACAAAAAGCATTAATGGCGCTATTATGTGTCCAGTTATCATAATTGTTGCCCAAGCAGGTCCATCATCTGCACGATGGTGATAAAGTTCCTCTNCACAGGCGAAACAAACCGAATTTACCTTTAAATAACCTAACATTAACTTCCCTTCGCCACACGCCGGACATTTCAGTTGCCAGCCTCGCTTAAGGGATACTTTAAGGTTGCGACTATTGATAGATGACACCTTTGAAACTTTCTTTGATAGCAATAAGCTAAAATTTATGATGATTTATAAATCAAAACAAGAATAAAAATGCTCATTTTTACTCCTTTAAACTTTCATAATACTCATTAAAGTGAAGACAAAATTTTATCCTTTACTTTGAATTAAATCTGACTATCTCTTCAGCATGGATAAAAATAAAGCAAAGGGTCATGCTATAGATGCACTTCTTTGGCTAGCAAATAACCAACAGAGCCTTGAAATGTTCTTAAACGTATCAGGTGCTAATGCCGACGATTTACGTGTAAGAGCTCAAGATGCTGAATTTCTGGCTTTTGTGCTTGATTTCTTTATGACTTCAGACGAACTAATTATAAGTTTAAGTGAGGACTTAAAAATCTCACCTGAGCAATTGAATATAGCGCGGTCAACTTTATCGGGCGGCGAATTGCCGAATTGGACATAAAATAATGCAAACCACTTTCGACCAAATAGGAAGCTTATCCCTCAATAAAGAAAAACCTCTGCTAATTTTTGATGCAGATGAGGTACTTGTTTTATTTGCTAGCCACTTCTCAAAATATCTTATTAAAAAGGGCTGGAACTTAAATCTAAGAGGTTACAGGCTAGATGATGCTATTGTGCACATAGAGGACGGTCATATTGCTGACAAAGTAACTTATCAAAAGCTGATCGATGATTTCATTAATCAGGAAACGGCGTCCCAACCCGAAGCTCCTGGAGCCTCGAAGACACTTAAAAAGTTCAAAGACCACGCTGAAATAGTCATCCTTACCAATGTTCCTACCAGTGCATATAATCAAAGGATAGAAAATCTTTCTAAACTTAATATGATCTACCCAACTATAAGTAATTCAGGGATGAAAGGACCCGCCCTAGTCCAGCTTACTAAATTGACAAGTAAAACCTGTATTTTTGTAGATGATAACCCTCACCAAATTTCTAGCGCAGCGAAATGCGTACCTGATATTTATCGATTCCACTTTACAGCCTGTGATATCGTAAAAAAGACAATGCCTTATGCTGACGGAGCTACGCATCGGCCATCTTCTTGGAAAGAGATTTCAGTATTGTTAGATCAACTTCTGTCTTAATCAATCGATATGTCTATAAGAGCCTTCACCAAATGGCGAGGTAAATTTATTGGGTTTCGGTTAATAGAATCAACGTAAACGTGAACAAACGTAATCTGAGCCGCACAAAGGTTTTGATCAGAATTGAACAATCCCACATCGTACGTGACCGAAGTCTTGCCAATTTTCTCTACCCTTAAGCCACAAATTACAGGTTTTGGAAAACCTAGCTCTGAAAAATAGTTGCACTCAGTGTGAACGACTAAACCAATAACTTCAGAAGAAGGTACCTTCAGGCCACCACACTCCGACAACCACGAATTAACTATGCTATCAACAAATTCATAAAAAACGACATTGTTCATGTGTCCATAAACATCGTTATCTCGCCATCGAGTCTCATATTCTTTAAAAAAGAGGTAATTATCTTTATTTTTCTGTATCGGTTTCATTATTTACCCTAATGTTATAAGTGTAGAATTTAATTTATAGGTCTCAAGTGAGTATTAAAGGAATAATTTTTGATAAAGATGGAACCTTATTTGATTTTCAGAGCTCGTGGGGAGCTTCAACTTTTGATTTTCTATCCAGTTTAAGTGATGGGAATTCAACTACTTTAGAAAACTTAGGTCACACACTAAGATTTGACCTAAAGCAAAAAGTTTTTTTCCCAGATAGTATCTTCATTGCAGGGACAGCACAACAAACGATGGATCTTCTTCGACCAATCATTCCAAATCAAACTGAAGGAGATATCTTAGAAAAACAACACCTATCTTATTCAAACTTAGAGCAGATACCAGTAAAAAATCTCCATGGAATTTTAAAACAATTAAATGATCTCGGCTATTTACTGAATATAGCAACTAATGACCTAAAAGATTCAACTCTCACTCAGCTAAAAAAATTCAACATTGCTAATTTTTTTATTGAAGTAATTGGATCTGATAGCGGATACGGAGCAAAGCCAGAACCATCTCAACTACTGGAAATTGCCCGAGCAGTAGGCCTGAAGGCTTCCGAAGTTGTTATGGTAGGTGACAGCGTACACGATATGATTGCCGCAAGAAAGGCTAATTTTAAAGGAATCGGCGTTCTTACTGGAGTAGCAACAAAAGAAGATTTACAACCTTACTCAGACGTTGTTTTCAATGATATTAGCTACCTTTTATCTTGGATTGAAAAACAAAATGTTACTAACACAATTACGCGATGAATTTTAAAATAGAATCTACAGACACTTTGGCATCGCCATACAGCATTCTTGTATTCTCTTTATAAAAAAGTGGATTCTCGATACCTGAATATCCGGTTCCTTGACCACGTTTTGAAACAATTACATTCTTTGATTTCCATACCTCCAACACAGGCATTCCAGCAATTGGACTGTTTGGATCATCCTGAGCAGCAGGATTCACTATATCATTCGATCCAATAACTATCACCACATCTGTCTCTGGAAAATCTGCATTGATTTCATCCATTTCCAACACAATATCATATGGTACTTTGGCCTCAGCCAATAGAACATTCATATGACCTGGCAAGCGACCAGCGACTGGGTGGATTGCAAATCTCACTAAAGTATTTTTAGCCTTAAGTCTTTTTGTTAGTTCAGATATTGAAGCCTGTGCCTGAGCGACAGCCATTCCATAACCCGGAACAATAACAACACTATTTGCTTCATTTATTAGATTAGCTACGCTTTCAGCATCTGTCGCTAGCATTTCTCCTTCTATATCCATTGTGGGCCCTGAAGGACCACCAAAACCTCCCAAGATCACAGATATAAAATTTCGGTTCATTGCTCGACACATGATATAGGAAAGAATTGCTCCAGATGAACCAACCAATGCACCCGTCACAATCAAGAGGTCGTTCCCAAGCATAAATCCAGTTGCAGCAGCAGCCCAACCTGAATAACTATTTAGCATTGAGACCACTACTGGCATATCAGCCCCACCAATAGCCATTACTAGATGTGCACCAATGATAAAAGCAACAAATGTCATTATGATAAGAGTCCAAATGCCTGCATGCTGTAGATAAAGCCAGCCCAGAATTAGAGCGAGGGCCAACAATCCAACATTAATAATATGTCGCCCAGGGAGTGTCAGAGCCTTTCCATTTATAGACCCTGCTAGTTTTCCATACGCAATTATTGAGCCGGTAAAGGTAATTGCCCCAATAAACACACCAAGAAATATTTCAATCTCGTGAATAATAATCTCGGCTCCTACTAAGCCTGAGGGAGGATTTATATCAGAATTTATTCCAATTAAAACGGCGGCCAAACCAACGAACGAGTGTAAAGCTGCGACTAACTCGGGCATCTCTGTCATTTGGACTCTTTGGGCTAAAAAGGCTCCGATTATTGATCCTATTATCAAAGCTGGNAATAGGAAGCTGACAAAGGATATCTTTACNTCTGGTCCAAATACCGTTGCGGTAACCGCAATAAACATTCCAATAATTCCAAACCAAATCGCACGTTTNGCCTTTTCTTGATTACTTAATCCGCCCAGAGCAAGTATAAACAAAACACTTGCCGCAATATATGAAGCTGTAACTATTCCACCACTCATCTTTTACCCTTACCAATCTTAACTTTTTTGNAACATAGAAAGCATTCGTCTTGTTACGAGAAAACCTCCTACAATATTTATTGTTGCTATCAGAATTGACACTCCAGCTAACAATTCGATTAAAAAACTGCCCGTATTTATTTGAAGCAGAGCTCCCAAAATTATAATACCTGAGATAGCATTTGTTATCGCCATTAAGGGAGTGTGAAGAGAATGACTTACATTCCAAATGACCTGGAAACCTATAAAGCAGGCTAAAACAAAAACAATAAAATGCTGCATAAAGCTCACGGGAGCATAAGCGCCCATTAAAAGCATTGCCAGCCCGCCTAAAAGTAAGAGCGACACCTGCTGAAGTCCTGATTTTCTAAGTTTCTCAGCCTCTAATATTGCTGTCTTTTCTGGATCAATTGTAGTTTGAGCCTTCGCTGTTGCCTTCGCAATTGCATTTACTTTGGGCGGAGGCGGCGGAAAAGTGATTTTATTTGCGTGCGTCACTGCTGCACCCCGAATAACATCATCCTTCATGTTTATGACAATTTTTCCATCATTATTTGGGGTCAAGTCATCAATCATGTGCCTCACATTATTAGCATATAGAGTTGACGATTGCGTAGCCATCTGACTTGGAAAATCAGTGTAACCTACAATGGTAACACCATTTGCAGTTTCAATCTTTTCATCAGCTTTGGTTAAATCACAATTGCCACCTCGTTCCGCCGCCAAATCGACAACAACTGACCCCGATTTCATGACATCTACCATATCTTCAAGCCAAAGTTTTGGAGCATCCCGGCCCGGAATTAAAGCAGTTGTAATTACGATGTCTACTTCTGAAGCTTGCTTTCGGAAACATTCCAACTGCTTCTCTCTAAACTCAGGGCTCGATGGAGCAGCATACCCTCCATCACCTGAAGCATCTTCTTTAAAATCTAAAAATAAAAACTCTGCACCCATTGATTCAATTTGCTCAGACACCTCTGGCCTGACATCGAATGCTCTAACAATTGCACCCATTGATTGTGCTGTTCCAATAGCAGCCAGCCCTGCCACTCCAGCACCAATTACAAGAACTTTTGCTGGTGGAACCTTACCTGCTGCAGTAATTTGTCCAGTGAAAAACCGGCCAAAATTATTACTCGCTTCAATAACAGCTCTATATCCAGCGATATTTGCCATCGAAGAAAGAGCATCCATTTTTTGAGCTCGACTGATCCGCGGAACCATATCCATGGCAAGACAAGTAACGCCTTTAGATTTAAGGCTCTCAATGAGATTAGGACTCTGATCAGGCCAGATAAAACTTATCAAAACTTGGCCTTTGGAAAATTTCTTTACTTCAGCCTCAGTAGGTGCTCGCACTTTTATTATGACATCTGCATCTTTCATTAGTGTAGCCAGTGACTTGACCACTTTTACTCCGGCATCTTTAAAATCTTGATCGGAGAACCTAGCAGCAAGACCTGCATTGGACTGCACTGAACACTCATGTCCTAATTTTTGCAGCAGGGTCGCACTTTGGGGAGTTAGCGCAACTCTATTCTCGCCCTCAAATATTTCCTTAGGAGCTACTATTTTCATACTTAAACCTCAAAATTTGTTACTCGTTTTATCGCTCTAATTTATTTCTAAGATTAAAACTCTATTAATCAATGAATAGTTTTAATGTCTTTTATCTTGAAGATCTCGAATTCTGGAAGATAGTATTCTTACTAAACCTCTTACGAACGGATCTGTTGCTTCAATTTTTGCTTCAAACTCTGTTTTTGATACGGCCATGACTGAGGCATCACTCATAGCTCTAGCATGGGCCATTCTAAGTTTGCCTTCAATGACGCCCATCTCCCCAAATATTTCACTTACGCCGATTTTATGGTCGGGTACTTTAGTTTCATTATAAGGAAGGAATATTCCGACCTCTCCTTCAACTAGAAGAAATATTTCTGTCGATTGTTCCCCAGATTTGAAAACGAATTGGCCTGGTCTGAAAACTAACTTTTTCACCTAAATTCTCACTATAATTATTAAATAACGACTTTCATTTTTTCAGCAGCGAAGAACATATTATCTGATGGTAGCTTATTTTCTAATTCTTTCAATTGTTCGTCAGTTCTATTTGGAGCATGATGAGCTATCGCTATCTTTTTACATTTAGAATTTTCGGCAAAAGTCACACCCTGTTCAACGCTTGAGTGCCCCCAGCCCTTCTTAGAAACCAGTTCACTATCTAAGAACATGCCATCCCAAATTACCAAGTCAGCAGTTTTAGATACATCCAAAAGATTTTCATCAACCTCTTGATCTTCACCAAACTCATGATCAAGAAAACAGCATACTCTTTTTCCATATTCGTCAATGACATAGCCCGAAGCACCACCAGGGTGATTTAATTTAATGGGAACAATAGAAGCCTCGGATGAAGATCGTAAGCTTCGTTGCAACTCGTCAAACTCTGTAAACTTAAGGTTTTTTAGAGTCTCTACTAATGGTATTGGGAAGTACAGCGGTTTAAAAGCTCGAGTAAATACGTATTTTAACTCATCAGCATTTATCAGACCACTCGAAATAGTAACTGAATTCGACGGATCAAATATCGCTCCATTAAAAGGTAGCCCTTGTATGTGGTCATAGTGGAAGTGGGAGAAGAAGAGGTAAACTGGTCTGTCTTTTAATATTTCAAGATTCTGAAACCCAGTTCCTGCATCAAAAATAAATTGGAAATTATTGGATCTCACTTCAGTACAGGTAGTATTGCCACCGTAGCTCAGAAAAGATTTGTGTGCCGTTGGAGTTGAACCTCTGACTCCGTGAAAAATTATTTCCATTAGCCACCACACCTTCATGTTATCATTTGTTTTTTAATGTTTATACAAAATTATTAGGTAATGCTATACTTATCGCTTAATTAATAAAAAAATTTATTCATTGATAACTCTGTTATTCGAGACGACTCAAACGAAACAAAGTATTTGCCTGCTTGGTTAATTATTCGTTTTACCTTGGGCTCAAAGTCATCATTAATTAAAATTTGATCATTATCGATAATGTGTAAAGTTAATATCCCCTCGGAGAACTGGACACCGATTTATTTCATGAAGCAATACTTTATCAAAAGCTATGGGTACTGGACTAATTATTATTACAATTTGATCTTGATAAATAATTATGGTTATTAAAACCTTAAAATTATTATTCGGGAAACACACTTGAACACAACATACGATATAATTCCAGATATCCATGGTCAGTTTGAAAAATTAATAAGACTACTCAGAAAACTTGGTTGGTATCAGAAAAATAGTACTTGGAGGCACCCTGATAAACATAGAAAAATGATTTTTTTAGGTGACTTTATAGACCGAGGGAATGGGAATCGAGATGTCCTCCAACTAGTTCGAAACTTAATAGACTCAAAAATGGCTTGGGCCGTAATGGGTAATCATGAGTTAAACGCAATATATTTTCATTCCCAAGATCCAGGAACAGGTCTGCCCCTTAGGAGCCACACTAGAAATAATGTGGAACAGCATAAAAGCTTCTTAAAAGAGTTTCCTCTTGGAGAATCTGAAACTGATGAAATGATTAATTGGTTTTGTTCCCTCCCCACATTCATAGATTTTGGTGATTTTGGTGTAGTCCATGCCTGCTGGAGTAAGGCAGCCATAGATACCATACGCAACTACAATTTAGACGGTATCTTTTCTAGAAAGATTTATATTGAGAATAATTTAAAAAAAAATAAAACCTACAGGGCTTTAGAAATGCTAACAAAAGGTCCTGAAGAACGTTTGCCCTCAAATTCTTTTTTTACTGATAAAACTGGGATTAAGAGGCATTTCTTGAGGCTTGCGTGGTGGAGACATGACGCCAAATCTTGGCGTGACCTTTCTCTTTCTGTGCCAGACTTAGAAACAATACCAAATGTCCCATTTAACAATTGGAAAAAAATAGAGTTATATTCTAAAACTGGAGCTCCAATCTTTTTTGGACACTACTGGATGAAATACCCACCAAAAATCGAAAGCAAAAATGTCCTATGTTTAGACTACTCAGCTGGAACAACAGGCCCATTGATATCCTACCATTTTGATCCAAGTAACCCATCTATAGATGTAAAAAATATAATTGCAGACCGATTTCCATAAAATCTTGGAGCGGGTGATGAGATTCGAACTCACGACATTCTCGTTGGCAACGAGATGCTCTACCACTGAGCTACACCCGCACAATTCAGGCCAGAAAGTTCTGTTTCGAAGTGAATTGCAATAAAATACATCTATTTAATGGCTGGAATATTGTCAATGAATTTTAAAGTTTAGAGACTTTTCATATCAAAAATAAAATGAACTCACAGTTTTTTTATTTTTATAAGGATAAGATTGAGCATGAAAGGCGGCCAATTACGGCCTTGCAAAGAGATTTGACGGCTAACACTTTTAAAAAAAGTAATTGGATCATGAAACATCAAGCTGCTGAACTCGTCGCATAGACATGCGGCGGGTAATGATCTGACGTCGAGCGAAAGCTAAAAGAAAGATGGCCGTGAGAACTAAAATAATTGTTGGTGCAGGTGCACTATCAAGAAAAAAGCTGCCATAGGATCCAAAGAGCATCGAAAACATACATATTACAACAGAAACCCACAGCATTGTAGAAAATCTTCGTACTAGAAGAAATGCAATTGCACCTGGTGCTATTAACAAGCCAATTGCGAGTATCAGACCTACAGCGGAAAGAGTGGCTACTATAGTCATTGAAAGTACTGCCAGGAGACCATAATGCAGCCAGTTCACCCAAAGTCCCGACGCTCGGGCCTGGGCAAGGTCAAAACTGTGCAGTAACCAGTCCTTCCATTTAAGGAGTAGCAGCAGACCAACTCCAAAAGAAATAACGCCTGCAGTCCATAGCTCATGAGTTTCAATACCAAGCATATTACCAAATAAAATATGGTCAAGATGTGCATTCGTCTCGACGGACACGTACAGCACGATACCAACACCAAACATACCCGAAAATACCACCCCCATAACGGTATCCTGCTTCACTCGGCTATTGGTGGAAAGATAGCCAGTCAGAACTGAACATGTCATCCCAGCTAGAAAAGCACCTATAATGAGTGGTATGCCTACGATGTAGGCTAGCACAATACCTGGTAAAACAGCATGGCTCACTGCATCACCCATAAGAGCCCAGCCTTTCATCACCAAAAAGCACGACAGAAGCGCAGTTGGTACCGATACGATAATTGAAATCAAAAACGCATTTTGCATAAAAGCGAATTGAAATGGGAGCATTAGTACTTCATAATTCATCGCTTTGACTCTGCGGTAAGACCAGCAAGCGGAAATTTTAATGCTTGTTTAGCTTTGATTTTTGTCGCCAGTAGACCGTATTTCGGTGCAAAGATAAATACAATTAGAAAAATCAAAGTTTGCAAAGTCACAATCACTCCACCGGTTGCACCATCCAAAAAATAACTAACATAAGCCCCAAGAAAGCTAGTTACAGAACCAATAGCAACTGATGTAATAATCAACAGAGGAAACCGGTCGCAAAGTAAATAGGCTGTAGCGCCAGGTGTAACAACCAAGGCAATAACTAAAAAGGCACCAACTGTTTGCATAGCAGCTACTACAGATGCCGAAAGGAGCATGAAAAATATTGCTTTCAGCAGGCCGGGACGTAACCCGATAGTTCGTGCATGATTTTCATCAAAAAACGTAACCATCAAATCTTTCCATTTAACCAGCAAAACCACCAGGGATACAAATCCAATAATAGCCAGTTGCAGGGTATCTTCAGGCGTTATTGCAAGTATATTACCCATAATAATAGTTTGGATGGACACTGACATTGGATTAATCGATACGATAAATAAGCCTATGCCAAAAAATGAGGTAAAGATCATACCAATAATCACGTCGACCTTAAGGCCTGACCGTTCAGAAAGAAATAGCATTGCACCAGCGGCTAATCCACCGGAGATAAATGCGCCCAAGGCAAACGGCAGGCCAATAATATAGGCTCCTGCAACCCCCGGTACGACCGAATGTGATAAAGCATCCCCGATCAGCGACCAGCCTTTCAACATCAAATAAGACGATAAAAACGCACAGACACCACCTACAAGTGCGGACACCCACATAGCATTGTTCATATAACGATAGGCGAATGGTTCCAGAAGGTATTCCATCACTTATTACGATCCGTTCGCTGGGTTTTATTACCATATTGGACGAGTGGACGTTCATCATCAGTAAAAATCGTAACCGACCTCGCATCTTCATCATCGTGCAGTGCATCTCCACCCAAAGTAAAATGCCTTAATACACCACCAAAAGCATTTTCAAGGTTCTCCCTGGTAAAGGTAGTCTCTGTTGGACCGTAACTAAGGACTGTACCTTTCACCAGTACAGTGCGGTCACAAAATTCCGGAACTGAGCCAAGGTTATGAGTTGATACCAACATTACTCTTCCTTCGTCCCGAAGGTCACGAAGTAAGCCAATAATCTGCTCTTCAGTTTTTACGTCTACACCAGTGAAAGGCTCATCTAACAATATTACCTGTCCATCTTGTGCCAAGGATCGTGCAAGAAATACGCGTTTGCGTTGACCGCCAGACAACTCACCAATCTGGCGAGTTCTCAAATCTTGCAGGTTAACTCGAGACAATGCCTCATCAACCGCTTCGTTGTCAGCTTTCTTGGGGCGACGCAGAAATCCCATATGACCGTAACGGCCCATCATAACAACATCTTCCACTAGAACAGGAAAGGCCCAATCCACCTCTTCGGATTGGGGTACATACGCCACGAGGTTCTTGACCAACGCATCTTTGACATCAAGCCCAAGAATTTTAATGGTTCCTTTGGCGGCAGGTACGAACCCCATGATAGACTTGAACAATGTTGATTTTCCCGAGCCATTTACCCCAACAAGAGCCGTGACAGTGCCCCGAGGGATCTCAAAACTAGCATTCCAAATAGCAGTATGGCCATTTGGATAGGTAACTGTCACATCTTCCGCTAAAATTCCAATACTGCTTGTTATATCGGGAAGTTGTGGCAGAGGGTTAGTTTTGTACATTTTTCTCCTTATAAGATAACGTAATTAAATTTAAAATTAGCCATACTCAGCAAAACTCCCACACTCAACCAAGCCTTTTTAGCTTAGTTTGTTACAGAAGTCAGTCCAATAGCAACTCTTCGCGCCGTGACACTCAGAAGATCAAGATATGTTGGCACTTTGCCATCAAGTCCGCTCAAGCTGTCAACATAAAGAACACCTCCATAAGCCACACCAGTTTCACGCGCCACCTGTATCGCGGGAGCAGAGTTGACTGTGCTTTCACAGAAGACAACGGGAATATTATTTTCGCGGACACCATCAATCACAGCTCGTACCTGCTGGGGTGTTCCTACCTGATCAGCATTCATTGGCCAAAGGTATAATTCCTTCATTCCAAAATCACGCGCAAGGTAGCTAAATGCGCCTTCGCAGGTCACAAGCCAACGGCGATCTTCTGGAATTTTCGCAATTTCAGCACGAAGTGGTTCAATAGTTACACGAAGCTTTTCCTTATAAGCCTTAGCATTAGCCCGGTAAGTCGGAGCATTATCAGGATCCTGTTCAACAAATGCCTTTAAAATGTTATTAACGTATATCAACGCATTATTCAATCCCATCCAAGCATGTGGGTTAGGCTTACCTTCATAGCTTCCAGAGGAAATTGCGATTGGATCTATTCCGTCAGTTAAAGTAGCTGACGGTACTGCTTCAATGTTAGTCAGAAACTGTTCGAACCAGAGCTCTAAATTCATACCATTCCATAAGATCAAATCAGCGTCATAGGCTCGCACTATATCTTGAGGTGTAGGCTCATAACCATGAATTTCTGCACCGACCTTGGTGATTGAAATAACCTCAGCTTTTTCACCCGCGACATTTTTAGCCATATCTGCGATAACAGTAAACGTAGTGACTACTTTCATTTTATCCTCAGAGGCATAAACCAGACCAATTGAAGCAAAAATAGAAAAAATGCTACCTAAAATTATGAACATTTTATTTGTCAAAAACATACTTTTCACACCTTTTTACTAACAACTTATTCTTCATTTGAGATTGATAATCATTCGCAACTAAGGCACAACTAAATGTATTGATTTAATATTGCAAGCAATTCTTTTGGATCCTTCACAATATTATATTTGGTCTCAATAAATTTTCTAATTTTTTTTTCAATTGATTTATTTATTTCAATTGAATTATTAATTGACTTTCAAACTCTACTAGCAAATCTTTAGCATCAATTTGTGATCCTACATTCACGTGAACTTCTTTCACTAAATCATCTTTTTCTGCATAAATTCCAGTCTCCATTTTCATAGCCTCAAGAGTAAGCAACAAATCACCTGACTTAACCTTTTGTCCGGTGACCACATTAAGTGACGTAATTATTCCAGGCATTGGAGCCCCAATATGATTTAAATTCGTAGAGTCAGCTTTCGCTGAAACTTGTGCAT
>JGI20156J14371_10001157_pt1 | contig 22011 bp, 12 predicted proteins | sample COG_06_FD_14371 | JGI IMG/M metagenome (IMG submission 14371)
GCAGGATCAATACCGATGGTGAGGAAGAGAGTCCTGTGCTGAGTTCCGATGGTCAAACGCTGATTTTTGCCTCTACCGGTCATGCAGGTATGGGTGGTTTTGATTTGTTCCGATGCAGGCGTCTTGACAATGGGAGCTGGAGCGATCCTGAACACTTGGGGCACCCGTTGAACACACCTGGCAATGAGGCCGTGCTGACTTTGGATGCTTCTGGGACTTCCGGATACATTTCCTCGGCACGTGCTGGAGGAGATGACTTGAACATCTATCGGGTTGAATTCTTGGATGAACCTGGTGAGGAAATGGCCATGATGATTGGCGAAGTCATGGCTTGGCTACCAGGAGACGTGATGGAAGTGCGCTCGTTGGATCAGGGAGCGTCCATATTCCGTGTCTTTCGAGCACGGAAGGGAACAGGCAAGTTCTTGGCCGCGTTGCCTCCATGCCGTGAGTACAAGTTCAGTTGGATCCGCAATGGGGAGACCATGATGGAGCGAAAGGAGTCCATTGGGTGTGAGTCAGCTTATGGCGTGGGCCATGAAGTGTTGCGCCTCGACCCATTTGGTTTTGGCGCTGTCGAAGAAGACACTACGCCTGATGCTACGGCGCCAGAGCCTCAGATAGAGGAGGATTTGGTTCAGGCTGTATCTGTCGATTCTTTCAAGAATGACGATGTTGCTCCAGAATCTGCTGCCTTAGATGAGGGCTCTTCTGTCATGGATTCTCAGGAGTCTGACCGGAGTGAATCCACAGTGGTTTCAAACGCCAGGGTGGAGGTTGATGCCAAGACAAACGATGTGGCGGTGACTGAGGAGGTTGTCGAAGAAGCGGTGACTGAGGAAGTTGTCGAAGAAGCGGTGACTGAGGAGGTTGTCGAAGAAGCGGTGACTGAGGAGGTTGTCGAAGAAGCGGTGACTGAGGAGGTTGTCGAAGAAGCCCCAGCGGTCAGTCCAACCGCCCCCATACCATGATGGAGTTTGGGGCGGTCGAGGAGCGCATTGAATTTGGTTACGGTCAGTATATGTCTAAGGCCGGGGCCAGAGAACTCGTCAGCGTTGCCCTCAGCATCGCGGAACGGAACGAAGCAGGCGAAGTGCCCATTTTGCAAATTGAAGGATCCGCTTCTTTTGTTCCGGTGAAGAACAAAAGGGCCTATGACTCCAATGAGCAGTTGGCGAAGATGCGTGCCGAGAAAGCCCGAGATGCCATGATCACCGAGTTGGCCAAACGCGGGTTGCAGGTCGGAGTGGACTATCAAATCGTCCTGGAGTGGGGCGTGGCAGGCCCTGAATACAAGGGCGACGCGGTCGAATCAGCTACCCGCTACAAGAACTACCAGTACGCGAAGTTTTCATTGTCGCGCACAATGGTGGAGATACGCGGCTGATCCTTCCCATCTTCGCGGAATGGAGCGTATCAACCTACCCATTCAACTCGACCGGCCGTTGGTCTTTTTTGACCTCGAAACGACCGGTACCGATGTAGCCAAGGACCGTATTGTCGAAATGGCTTTCATCAAGGTCATGCCAGACGGCCAATGGCAAGTCCGGCCAGACAAGGAGCAGGGACAGACGCGGCTGTTGATCAATCCGGAAATGCAAATTTCTGCAGAGTCCACCGCAGTGCATGGCATTTCGAACGCGGATGTAGCGGACGCCCCCACGTTTGAATCGCTCTCTGGGAAGCTCTTTCGGTGGTTAGAGGGGTGTGACCTCGCCGGTTTTAATTCGAACCGCTTCGATGTCCCGCTCTTGGCGGAGGAGTTTTTGCGTTGCAACATCGCGTTCAAGGTGGACGACCGCCATTTGGTCGATGTCCAAAACATCTTTCACAAAATGGAGCAGCGGACATTGCGTGCAGCACTCCAGTTTTATTGCAATGAGGCACTGGATGGTGCGCACGAGGCTTTGCCCGATATCGTGGCCACACTCAAAGTTTTTGCGGAGCAGGTAACGCGCTATAAAGACCACACTGTGTTGAGCTCTTTGGGGGAAACCGTAGGCCCCCTTCCGCAAGATGTGCCGGGGATTGCCGAATTCGGTAGACGGGGTCGCAATGCAGACTTGGCGGGTCGATTTGTATTCAACGAAAACGACGAGGTCACCTTCAACTTTGGGAAATACCGTGGTGTGCTCTTGCGCGATGTGCTCCAGCGCGATCCCGGGTATTATGGTTGGATGATGAACGGTGACTTCCCGCGTTACACCAAGCTCGTTCTGAAGGAGCAGATGGAGGCCATGAAGGAGGGATGATGGAGAAGGGACGCATTGCCGTTCTCGTTTCCAACGACCTCGCGTTTGATCAACGCGTGCGCAAAACATGCGCCACGTTGATGGCTGCCGGCTGGGAGCCGGTGCTCATTGGGCGCAGAATGACGCGGGGCGCAGCGGGCAGCATTGACCGGCCGTATGCCAGTCACCGCATGTGGCTGGGCTTCCATTCCGGTCCACTCTTTTATGCGTCTTTGCAATGGGGGTTAAATCGGACCCTTCGAAGGCTTCACCGCGAAGGTGGGGTCAAGGCGGTTTGGGCGAACGACCTCGACACGCTGTGGCCCGCATTGAAAGCCGCCCGCTCCTTCGGTTGGCAATTGGCCTACGACAGCCATGAATGGTTCACAGAGGCCGAAGGTCTGCAAGGAAAACCGGTGCGCCGTGCCATTTGGAGTTGGTGGGAGCGCCGTTGTTTTCGTGGAATTGAGCGGATGTTGACGGTAAATGCATCCATTGCCGAAGCGTACAGCAAAGCGTATGGCATAGCTGTGGATGTGGTGCCCAATGTGCCTGAGATGGCCGCTCCGGCGGAACCGTTGGACCGTGCAGTTTTGGGCTGGCCAGAAGACGAGCCCGTGTTGCTCATGCAAGGGGCGTTTATGGACCGCGATCGGGGAGCGTTGGATGCGGTGCGTGCACTCGCCCATTTGGACCGAGGGCATTTGGCCTTGATCGGGGCGGGGCCAGAACATGAAGCGGCACCGGTGTTGGCAGAGGCGTTGGGAATACGGGACCGTGTTCACATTCACGAAAGGATGCCGTTTGATCAACTCAGGCGATGCACGGCTGCAGCCGATGTGGGTTTGTCACTGGACCGTTCAACAGCAGGCAACTTTAAATTTAGTCTACCCAACAAATTGTTTGACTACTTGCATGCCGGCATTCCCGTGGTGTGCTCTGATTTGCCGGTAGCGGGTCGTTTGGTTCGAGAAGAGCGCATTGGTGAGGTGGCGTCTGCGGCTGAGCAAGACGGTGAAATAGCGGTGGCCATTGCAGACGCGGTGCAGCGGGTATTGCACCAGACTCCCGAACGGGATCACCTGATGCAGGTGGCCCAACGGTTCCACTGGGGGGCACATGAAGAGACCTTGCTAGCGGCGGTTCACGCCGTTCATTGACCCTGAGCTTTCCAAAGGGATTTTAGTCGAATCCAAAGAGGTTGGCACCACTTGGCCAGTCCCGCGCGCATTACCTGTGCTTTCAGCTGACGTTCTTCTGCGTATAGGGCGGGATTGAACTGTCGTGAGACGCCTCCTGGTGCGGCACTCACCCAATTTTCACCTTCATTCCACTTGGCTTTGACACCCGATTGCCACAGGACAAGGTTGAGGGCGTAATCTGCAAGGACAGGGAACTCCAAGGAGAAGCCCCCTTTTGCGCGAAGCAGCGCGGTTGGATAGGCTATGCCTTGGTGGTGACAGACGTTGCGCCAGCGCAAGCCCCGATCCCAGCGCGGCGCATAATGACGGGGTACTTTGGGTTCTGCATCGGGGATGCGCACTCCGCCAAGCTCAAGGTTGTCATCTGCAGGTTCCCACCTGTCGAGGGCCCGGGTGAGCCCGGCAAGGGGGATGTCTCCAGCGCCAATAAACAGGATCCGTTGGCCCAGTGCACGTTGTGTGATGCGGTTCATGGCATCATAAATTCCGTTGTCTTGTTCCTCATAGCACAGCGGGCGCAAGGGGTGGTCCTTCACCAGGGCCTGCACCTGAGGTGCGGCACTGCCGACTTGCACCAGGACTTCGATGTCTTCGCCATCCAGCACCCGTAGAATGCCATCAAGGGTGCGGCGCAATGGCGCAAGGTGTGCATCGCCCTTTACGGGGATGGCCAGGGTCAGCATAGGAGGATGGTTCATGCCCGCATTGTCGCTGCGGTGACCTCTTCCAATTTTCCGTTGGTGCATCTGAGGATGCGACCAGGGTGCCGTTGAAGGATGCCGTGATTGTGTGTTGCCATGAGAACACAACGCCCATCTCGGGCCAAATCGTGCAGGAGTTCAAGAATCCCTTCGGCGGTTTCCGGGTCCAGGTTTCCTGTGGGCTCGTCGGCCAATATCAGTTCTGGAGAATTGAGCAAAGCACGGGCTATGGCAAGGCGCTGCCTTTCGCCGCCGCTTAATTCGAAGGGCCGCTTATAGCCTTTGTTCTCAAGGCCCACCGCTTGAAGGACTTCTGCCACCCGCCGTTCCCGATCGCCGGCGTCTTGCCAATCGGTGACTTTGAGTACAAACTGGAGGTTCTCTACCGCCGTTCTGTCTGTGAGCAGCTCAAAGTCTTGAAATACAATGCCCAGCTTGCGGCGCAAGAGGTGCACCTTTCGCTGTTTGAGCCCGCCTAAATCAATGCCGCACACTGAGCCGGTGCCCGACGTCAATGCCAGTTCACCGTACAGTGTTTTGAGCAGGCTGGATTTGCCAGAACCGGTGCGTCCAATCAAATAGATGAATTCACCGGCTCTGGCCTCAAGGTTCACGTTTTGTAACACCACGTGTTCCTCTTGGAGCAAGTCCGCGCCCGAAAGGCTGATGAGGGAATCGATTTCCACAGGCGTTTAGTCGACGTTGTAGTCTTGGGCGTCGATTTTGGGATTGACGTCAATTTGAGTGACGGTCATTTTCATTTCCTGACCTCCCGTCTTCATGGTGACTTCACCTTCGAAGAGCATCCCCTTCGCTTCGGTCATGCCGCCAAAGTCCATGGTGAGCGTCATGTCCCCTTGCGCTGAGGAATCTTGGCTGCGGAAACGAACCGTGCGTGTCAGTAAGCCCGTCTCAATATTGAACCAATGATTTTCGGCGGCGATTCCATCGCGGCGAAGCTCAACCAAATACTGAGGAACCTCATTAATCAGATCTACACCTAAAAGCTCAGGGGATAGTCCGTAGTCGACCAAATGGAGAAACGCTAACATGTCGTGATTTCGCTTGGTATCTGCCGCTCTGGTGGCATCCATAGCGGTGACCTGGCCCATAGCTGTCTCGCTGCCATTGATCCCATCAAATCGGGTTTCTTGCATCAGGTTACCGCCAGCAGTGATGCGGCTGTATCCTCCTCCTCTATTCCTATAGGCCTCTTCAACAACAAGCTCCATGGGCCCAGCAGCCATGGTGCTGGTCGTCTTGAGCGCTTTCACCTTATCCAATTTCCCTGCACCTCCGCGTGCCGCGTAATAGGCGTTGAATACATCGAGGGCGGTCATGCCTTCTGGGGCCGGATCGAGCTCTCTGAGGGGTTCGCCAAAGGCGTCAAAGAATTCGACTTGTCCCGAAGCTGCGAATTGGGCCAAGCCATCTGCGACGTCCCGGTTTCCAGCGATCGTAATGTTCATGTTGTCTGGGCGCAGGTATGTGCGTGCGACACGCTGTACATCTTCTACACTGATAGCATCCAAACGTGCCAAGTAGGTCGTGTAGTAATCGGCAGGGAAGCCGTACCGTTCGATGTTGAGTGCAAAACGGGCGATGGTCTCCGGACGCTCCAGTGAGAGCGCAAAACTTCCGTTGAGGTAGTTCTTGACGAATTGGAGGGTGCTGTCAGGAGCAGGAGTCTCGACCATGGTACGGATCTCGGAAAGGAACTCCACCAAAGAGCTGTCGGTGACTTCATTGCGAACACTGGCACGGGCGCTGAAACGCCCTACGAGCTTGTCTGGCCCAATTGAACTTCGGGCACCGTATGTGTAGGCCTTGTCTTCACGCAAGTTCTGATTGAGGCGGCTTCCAAAGAATCCACCGAGCATGGTGTTCATGACACTCACCGCGACCACATCTGGATGTCCGGGCTTGAGGTAGACAGGGAACGTTACGTCGATGACGCTTTGAACCGCTCCGGGAACCGGCGCGAAACACACGCGGTTGCCCCTTGGAGGGACGGGCCTTGCAAAGCGCCCTTTTTCAACTTCGTTGGGGCGCCATTCTCCAAAGTATTGCTCAGCCTGCTCCTTGGCCTTGGCCGGTGTAATGTCTCCCACGATCACGAGGTAGGCCACATTCGGCTTCCACACTTTTGCGTAGTGATCCAAGAGGTCATTGCGGGTAATGGAATTGACTGTGGTCTCGTTTGAGCTCTCGCCATAGGGATGCTTCAGTCCATAGGTCATCGCCCTGGACAAACGTCCGGAGATTTGGTTCGCATCGGTGGCGCTGCTGGCAAATCCACTCAAGGTTTGCTTGCGTTCCTTTTCTAACTCTTCTTCAGGAAAAGTGGGATTCATGAGGACATCCGACATGATCTCGAGCAACGTCTCGCTGTGCTTGACCAAGCAACGTCCATTCATGCCAAATCCGGAGGTTCCAAAGCTGGCGCCAATGAGGTCTACAGTTTCGTCGATTTCGGCTTTGGTGCGGTTCGCTGTTCCGGCACGCATCAGTGAACCGGCCATACTGGTGTAGCCAGCGCGGCCCCCTTCATAGATGGCATCAACGTCCAAAGTGAGCCTGTAGCTGACACGTGGAAGCTTGTGGTTTTCGACCACAATCAGCGTCAGCCCGTTTTCGAGCGTTTCTACAGTGTAGTCTCCTAGAATGATTTCCGGAGCAGGTCCGGGTTCGGGTGCTTGCGAACGGTCAACTTGGGCGTTGAGTGCAAGCGGAACGAAGGCCGCTAAGGCAACGAAGAGTGAAGTGAAACGGTTCATTGTGCGTTCTCGTTCATGAAGTAAAGCACGACGCGGCGGTCATGGTTGTAGTACTTGATGGCGGCCGCTTGGATGTCTTCGGCCGTGACGGCCATAAAGCGGTCGATTTCGTTGTTGATGAGGTTGGCGTCGCCATAATACATGTGGTAGTTGGCGAGGGATTCGGCAATGCCGCGCATGGTGCTGTTGCTCTGTACGAAGAAGCTTTCCGCTTGGTTTTTGAGCTTTTCGAGCTCAGAGTCGGAAATGCCTTTGGCCTTCACTTTATTGATTTCAGTCATCATGGCCGTCTCCACTTCTGCGGGGTCGGTTCCAATGTTGGCGACTGCATAGGCGATGGTTTGGCCGGGGTCCTCAAGACCAAAGCTGAATGCTCCGCAGAAAACAGCAAGCTCCTGCTCGTCCACTACAGCGCGGTTTAGGCGGCTAGATTGCCCCCCGCTTAAAGCGGTATTCAACAGATCTACAGCGTAGTAATCGGGGGTGCCTTCTGCAGGAATGGGATAGGCCATCAGGACCAATGGCAACTGGTCGTCGCCCCAAATGGTGTCCCGCACCTCCTTCATCTTGGGCGCCTCTGTGACGTCAGGGCGGGGGATGTCGGCGGTGCCCATTGGAATGGTTCCGAAGTAGGCTTCGATTTGCTCCTTGAGGTCCTTCCGGTCAAAGTCGCCGGCAATAGACAGCACCGCGTTGTTTGGGACATAGAATGTCTTGTAGAAGTCGGTGAACTCTTGGTCCTCTGCCGCATTGAGGTGGTCCATGGAGCCAATCACGGGCCAACGGTAGGGGTGCTGCTGGTAGGCGCGTTTCATGGTTTCCTCGATGAGGTTGCCGTAGGGTTGGTTGTCCACGCGCTGGCGGCGCTCCTCCTTGACAACTTCTCTTTGGGTCTCGATGCCTGCGGCCTCCACACGGGCATGCAACATGCGCTCGGATTCAAGCCACAAACCGAGCTCGATCTGGTTGGAAGGAAGCACCTCATAATAGAAGGTGCGGTCATTGGAAGTGTTGGCGTTGTTTTGACCGCCCGCGTTTTGGATGTACTTGAAGAATTCACCCCGTCCGATGTTCTCGGAGCCTTCAAAAAGCAAGTGCTCAAAGAAGTGGGCCATGCCCGTTCGCGTGGGGTCTTCGTTTTTTGAACCTACATGGTACATCACAGAAACCATGGCGATCGGTGCGCTGTGGTCTTCGTGAAGGATGACGTGGAGTCCATTGTCGAGGTCGTACTCCTCGAATTTGATGGGTGCCCGCTGCGCTGCAGCTGCACCAATGACTGCCGAAAGGCAGAGGGTCAAAATGAATCGCATGTTCCGGTATTCGGATTGGGTGGCCAAGATAGTCCGGTCTTCGGGTAAATTCGTGACCGCCATGAACCACCGCCTCGATCCGGGCCCACAAAGTTGGGCTGACCTTCAGTCGCTCTATGCCGCCGATGCCATTGTCCTCTCTGATGCCGCGCACTCGAATGTGAAACGTGCCCATGATTTTCTAATGGAGGTGGTCGCTTCGGGCAGAACCGTTTATGGGGTCAATACAGGTTTTGGGCAACTCGCCAATGTGCGGGTCGGAGAGAACCAGCTGCACCAGTTGCAAGAAAACATTCTGCGCAGCCATGCAGCGGGGCTGGGAGAGCCTTTGCCACCAGAGATTGTGCGTTGGATGTTGCTGTTCAAGGTGTGCGGCCTGATCCGTGGACACAGCGGAGTCCAACCAGAGACCGTGGACCGATTGGTGGAATTCTACAATGCTGGCTTGATGCCAGTGGTACCGCGCCAAGGTTCCTTGGGGGCCAGTGGTGATTTGGCTCCCTTGAGTCATATGTGCCTTCCGTTGATGGGGGAGGGGGAACTGATGCAGAAGGCGGCGGACGGCCTTTGGATCACCCGACCTGCATCGGAGGTGCTCAAGGAAAAGGGGTGGGCGCCCATTTCGCTCGGTCCGAAAGAGGGGCTGGCCTTGATCAACGGTACACAGATGATGTCGGCCCTGCTTGCCTACGGCCTCAGCCAGCTTGAGACGCTGTGGACGCAGGCCCACGGAATTGCCAGCCTCAGTTTGGCGGCCTTTGAGGGGCTCGATGCCCCGTTTCACCCGGCCGTCCACGCCCTCCGTCAGCACGAAGGTCAACGGTCCAGTGCGGCCGCGATGCGCGGCTGGCTCGAGGGAGCGGCCTTTCTGCGCGAGACCCACGAGTGGGTGCAGGACCCCTACAGTTTTAGATGCATCCCACAGGTTTATGGCGCCGTGCGCAAAGCCATCGACCTGGGCATCGAGACCCTCGAAGGCGAAGCGACCGCTGTGACCGACAATCCCATCCTGTTGCCGGAGAGCGGGGAAGTCATCAGTGCGGGCAATTTCCACGGCGAGCCGCTTGCGGTCATCCTCGACCACCTCAAGGTTGCCGCGAGCGAGCTGGGTACGATGTCGGAGCGCCGCATCTTCAAGCTCCTGAGCGGGACCCGAGGCTTGCCGCCTTTCTTGGCCACCGACCCTGGTCTTGACAGCGGTTTGATGATAGTCCAATACACAGCGGCGAGCATCGTCGCCCGCAACAAGATGCGCGCCATGCCAGCGAGTGTTGACACCATCGACAGCAGCAATGGCCAAGAAGACCACGTAAGCATGGGGGCAAACTCCGGCCTTCAACTGCTCGCCGTCATCCAGGGAACACGAGAAATTTTGGGATGTGAGCTCCTGACCGGAAGTCAAGCGTTGCATTTCCGTTCCGATCCCGGACTCTCAGATGGACAGGCGGCATTCTTGGGTCGATTCAGGACCTTGGTCCCACCTCAGGAAGGCGATGTGGAGCAGTCCTCGCGCATGCGCGCCGCTGGTGTGTTTCTGGGTTGAAAATGCTGGAGTGTTGATGCTCCATGGTTTCGCTGACAAATCGTGTTGGATTCTAAGTGCGCTTGTGGCTGCTGTGAAGTAAATTGAAGGGGTCGGAGTAATCCGGTCAATGAACCAAACCCATTGTCATCTCGGTCACGGTGCCCTATGCCATCTGCTGCGATTGCGGGCTCAGTGATGCGGACATGGCCGGCATCTGCGACGACATCGACTGCTTTACCGACAAGACTGCGCCGAACCGGTCAACACACCTTGCGTTATTGAATGAATTTCAGTGCTTCATGAAAATTAAGAGGTCCGCTTCGGCGGGCCTTTTTCATAGGGCGGTAGGGCCGCCGAGAGGCTGCCGGTCACTTTCCTTTGACGCTTACAAGTTTGCTTATACGCGCTGAGTTCATGAATAGTTCATCTAGGCGAATTATCTAACTTTTATTAGATTTTTGTGCTGGTTTGCAGGATATTGAGGCTGACCAAATTACAATCATGCGCGAGATTTTTTTCACTCTGCTGCTGCTGTGCAGTGCCGCTGTTTTTGCCAATCCTACGCTTGAAAATGAAGCGATGGAGCGCCCTGTAGTGGACTGCGGCTTATTCACAGACTTCATTGCTGATGAGGTAATGACTTTAAGCTACACAGCGTCTTTTGGAGATGCATGTGTGACCATTGAATCTACCCTCTTCTTCGATGCCGCGGGAACAGCGAGTGAGTGGGATGCAGAGGGCAATGTGCTGTCGACTTTCTCTTACGAGGTTTCAGACTTGAACGGTCAATGCCTCTTGACTTCACCAGTGGCCTCGTGTGGAGCACAAATCCTCGCCTTCAATAATGACAACAGTGCCCTGACCCTGACCGCTGATGGCGAAGAGGCCAGTTTGACTCCAGTCGCTGGCGACGTCACCAACCAAAACACTTCGGTTCAGTATGCCACCATTCAAGCCGGAATTGACGCGGCTTCTGCCGGTGACGTCCTTATTCTGGCCGCCACGACGTTCTACCCCACCAGTACGATTACTGTGGATAAACCCTTGACCATCACTGGTGCGGGAAGTGGATCCACCACCATCACCACGACATCTGCTGGATACGGCATGAGCATCTCTGCAGACAACGTCAGCCTCTCGGGCTTCACCCTGGATGGCTCCGGAACCTTTGGGGTCAAGGCTTCAGGTGTATCCAACTTTAGTCTGAACGATGTGGAAGCGACCAACGGTGGCAACAGTGCCATCGACCTGAATGGCGTAAATGGTGCTACCCTCACCAACATTTCCGCTTCCAACACAGCATTGGGATATGGATTGGCCATCGCCAGTTCTTCCGATATCACCATCAACGGCATCACGACCAGCTCCAACACTTACGGTGCCGTTGGCATCTTCCCCGCCCAGACCCAATACCAAGACGCTGGCCTGGAGGCTCCCTCCAACATCGTCATCGGCGGAACGGTCAGCTTGAACAGCGGGGCTGGCTCCATCACCGTTCAAAACGGGGCATTGAACAGCGGGGGCACTTGGGTCGGAACCGTATCCAATGATGCTGCTGATAACGCAGACGTCACCGTGCCCGCAGACTTTACCCACGCTCTGTATTCCACACGCAACGATGGCATTACCGGACAAAGCGTAGCGGCGCAAGCTGTGATCCAAGGCCTCGTGGCCTATGGTGCGGCCAACCCCATTTCGGGCATCGAATACTCGGAAGTCTATATCTACGATATGGACAATGGCGATTACGAAGTGATCGAGCCCCTCCTGATTCAGGACGCCATCGACGCCGCTGAAGCGGGGGACCTCATCAATGTCCTTGCCGGCACATATGCACTTGAGAACGAGGTTGTGGTCAACAAGGCCTTGACCATCTCCGGCAGCAGCCGCGACGAAGTCATCCTCGATGGCTCCGGCTCTTCCGACAGCTATGGATTCAGCGTCCAATCCGACAATGTGACCTTGAGCGGCATGACCGTCAACGGTGGTGGCCTCGCCGGCCCCATCGTCTTTGGTATCCACGTGCGCCCCGACTTCTCGGGCTTCACGGCCACCGGCATGTCCGCCAACAACTGCCAGCAAAACGGCATCGGCCTCACAGGCATCAACGGTGACAATGGCGCCAACACCATCTCCGATTTCGTCGCCACAGGCAACGGGCTGTACAGCATCGGCATCGGTAGCAGTGAAGACGTCACCGTCTCCAATGTGAGCGGAGGCAACATCGGCCTTTACTTGAGCTCGGCCAGCACCTCACAGACCATGTCCAATGTGGTCTTCCAGGAGCCCATGACCCTCACCGGCGGTTTCGTTATCGAAAAGACCACCTCCGCACAGGAAATCACTTACTCCACCAGTGACGGCACCGATGCTGACTACAACGCCAACGCAGGCGTCGTGGTGCCCACGGACTTCGACCAAGCCTTCCACAGCAGCCTCGAAGATGTGCCCTTGTATGGCACCATTGGCGACGTGGACCTCGTCTCTCTTGTGAACGCAGCAGCACTGCCTTTCTTCATTGCAGGAACGACTGGCGGACCTTACACCGCCTCTGGCCTCGCCGTCCGCGACCTCTCAGAGGGCCGCTGGGAGATCACCAACGATCTGTCCATCCAAGACGCCATTGACATCGCCGATAGCGGTGACCTTATCTGGGTTGCCGACAACACCCATACGATCTCTTCCACGATTGACGTAAACAAGGGGGTGACCATCGAAGGTGAATCCATGGCTGGCGCGATCCTCGATGCCTCTGCTATGACACCGCTCACCAACCGGGTGATCGAGACAAACGCCGACAACATTACGTTGCGCAACCTCACCATCAAGCCCATCACCGACCCTGATCCTGCCGCCAACAACAGCATTGGCTTCACCATCAAGGCAGGTGCCAACGCCACACCCACCATCAACGACGGCCTGGTCTTGGAGAACATCACCATCGATGGCGCTGCAGAGCGCACCCCATTTGATTTCCACGGATTGGACAACGTGACCCTGACCAACCTCAATGCCAGCGGAACCACCCGCGGAAATGGCATGCAGTTCACAGGTTGCACGAACGTTACATTGAACAGTTTCACAGGCACATCCAACGCTTGGGGTGGCATTGCGATTTATGCATCGCGTTACGTTCCAGCAGAAGGGCGTGGTTCGGACAACATTTCCATTGTGGGCAGTGGACTCTCCACCGACGGAGCGGTCTTTAGCCAGGATGACATTGACCCCTCCAACGGGGACCTGTTCAACACCAACGTCAGTGTCACCGGTTGGGACTTTTTAGTCTACAACGACGCCTTCCGCGGAGGTTACAATGACTCGGAGGAGTACACCTTCTATGCCGAGGATGAAACCACAGCCATCATCACGGCCCTGGGCCTGAACAACAGCAACACAGCTTCTTCTGCGCAAGAAATCAGTACCTCTGATTGGATTGTGGCCGATGGTATGGCCATTGCCCCTGCATTGTCTGATGCGGCTGCTGGTCAGAATGTGGAAGTCCGCGCGGGCACTTATGAGGAGGACCTCGCCTTTGACAAGCAGCTCAACATCAACGGTCCGAACGCTGGAATCGCCCACGACGGAACGCGCGGTGCAGAAGCCATCATCGACGGCGAACACACCTTGAGTGCCACGGGCGCTGTTATGCTCGACGGACTGCAGTTCCTGAGCAACAACCCCGCCCAGACGAGCACCATCTTCATCACAACAGCAGCAGGTCACACCATTCAGAACAACCAATTCATCTCCAGCATTGCAGGAGGTGGAACCGGAGGACAAAATGACATGGCCCTCTACACTTCTGTGCTCTCTTCCGGCTCCATGACCATCACCGAGAACAGCTTCTCCGGAGATGGAAACTTCAGCGATGGCGACCGTTACAGCAGCGCGGCCTGGGGACGGGGACTGTGGTTGAATGGCGGCGGTGCGGCTGTGACGGTATCGAACAACACCTTCACGAATTGCCGCAGCGCCATGAACCTGGAGGACTACGACAACAGCACCTGTTCTATTGAGAACAACAGCTTTGTCGATTGCGGCACGGGAATGTCGTTGGGGGTTCCCACGGCAGGCGACATTACCACCATCACCAACAACGGATTCCAGGATGTCGACACCGACATCAATGCCCGCAACCTCACGGGCAACCTGAATTGGGACCTCGATGCCACCGGCAACGGTGCCCTTCCAGGAAACAGCACGTACTACTCAGATCTTGGCTTTATTCCCGGCAACAGCGCTGGTGACATTGACGATCCGAATGGCAACCTCGTTTACCTCTCAGGAAACGGAGAAGACCGCCTGATTTTCGGTGATGAAGACAACACCGTGACTGGCGATTACACTGCAGCTGCCAACGACTACCTCGATGGAGGTGGGGGAACCAACTATGCCCAGTATGGCACGACCGTCTCTGGCACTGCATACGGAGATGCCGCCGCTGACCTGACCCTGACGGCATACGGAGACACCCTCTTTGTTCAAAGCCCAACGGCAGGAAATGACACCTTGCTCAACTTCGGTACTTTGCTCTTGTCCGATGGACCACTGACCGTCATCCTCGGTTGCACCGACAGTGACGCTGACAACTACGACAATACCGCAACGGTCGACAACCTGACCTGTGAAATCCAAGGCTGCACCAACCTCGGTGCATGCAACTTCGATTCCGCCGCGAATACCGACGATGGCTCTTGCGAGTTTGCCAGCTGTGCCGGTTGCCGAGACGAAGGCGCTTGCAACTATGATCCTGCGGCTACACTTGATGGCCCAGCTGGAACTTGTGCATACCCTGCGATCTACTATGTAGACTGCGATGGCAATTGCCTCGACGGATTTGACCTCGACAACAACGGCACGTGCGATCCTGAAGATGTTGTGGGTTGTATGAACGCCAACGCGAGCAACTACAACGTATTTGCGACCGTACCCGATGGAAGCTGTGCCTTCGAAGTCGTCGGCTGTATCCAGCCGGACGCTTGTAACTACAATCCGGACGCCACCATTGCAGATGTGTCCAATACCTGCATTTTCCCTTCAGAAACCTACCTGAACTGTCAGGGAGCCTGCCTCAACGACGCGGATGGCGATGGTGTCTGTGATGAGAATGAGGTGGCCGGTTGCACCGATTCAGGTGCCGATAACTACAATGCTGCGGCCACGGATGATGATGGTTCTTGCATCACAAGTACTGCTCCCGGCTGCTTGATTCCTTCCGCCTCGAACTATGACCCTAACGTTACGGTTCAAGGCCAGCCCATCACGTCCTATTGCACATTTAACTTCATCACCCCTCCGATGATGCCACCACCTGGGGTGGACTGTGCAGACAGCTACGCTTGCAACTATGACAACACCGCCTCAGGATATTCCGAATGCGAATATGCCTCTTGTCTCGGTTGCACCTTCACCGCTGCATGTAACTACGATGGCACCGCCATCTACAATGACGGGTCATGTGAGTACACCTCGTGCGCAGGATGCACCACTTCAGGTGCTTGTAACTACGATGCATCGGCCACCATCAACGATGGCTCCTGCGAATACACCAGCTGCGCGGGTTGTACAGAGCCCAACGCCAGCAACTACGATGCATCGGCCACCATCGACGATGGTTCGTGCGAGTATCTAGGCTGTACCAACACCAATGCATGCAACTACGGGTGCACGGACGCCGCTGCCTGTGCGGCAGCTGGTGTGAGCGGACCCAACACCGAGGACGGCACTTGTGAGTTTACCAGCTGTGCCGGTTGTCAGGATGCGGGAGCATGCAACTACGATGCAACGGCCACCATTGCCGGCTCCTGCGAATTCACCACTTGTGCAGGCTGTACGGACAATACTGCCGACAACTATGACGCTTCCGCCACCATTGATGATGGAACCTGCGCCTTCGGCGGTTGCACCAATGGATCAGCGTGCAACTACGACGCCTCCGCCAATGTGGACGACGGTTCTTGTACATACCCTGCATCCGGCTTTGATTGCAATGGAGACTGCCTGGACCTGAACAACGACAACATCTGTGACAGTGCACAAATACCTGTACCTGGATGCACCAATCCGAACGCATGCAACTACGATGCTTCTGCTACCCAGAACGACGGCAGCTGCACGGTCGTGACCGCCGCGGCTTCCAACATCACGGTTCAGCTCGATGCCACTGGAACAGCCAGCATATTGCCAGCTGACGCAGACAACGGTTCAGGCGGTGGATGCACCATTGCTTCTTCTACAGTCGCGCCGAACACTTTCGATGTGGATGACCTCGGTCCGAACAATGCCGTTTTGACAGTGACGGACGACCAAGGCAATTCTGACACAGATGGCTTTGTTGTAACGGTTGAGGACAACATTCCTCCAGTGGCAAGCGCCAACGACATCACGATTGCGATGACCAGCACGAGTCAGGAAGTGATCTTGGAAGCGTTGGATGTTTCTACCTCGACGGACAACGCGGGCATTGAGTCACAGACACTCAGCCAGACCAGCTTCTTTGGTTGTGACGATGTGACGACCCATTTGGTGACCTTGACGGTGGTGGACTTTGCAGGCAATTCAGATTATGTCACGTTTAACGTCACCATCACCCACCCCGACGTGGACAGTGATGGGATTTGTGACGATCAAGACAACTGCACGGACCTCACTGCCAACAACTACAATGACCCGGCCAACGGTGTCTGCCAGCCCTGTGGTACTGCTCCTGTTTTCCTTGGGCTTGTGGCCTCTTCTCCTGCTGCGAATATGACGGAGGCCAACGGGGTGGTGACGCTCGATATTACGAGTGGTGCTCCGATCACATTGCAGTTGACAGGCATCAATGGCACTCCGGATTATGTGGCGACCATTCCCACAGAAATGGGCACGATTCCAGCTGGATACTATGAAGCTCGGGTCATCGATGCTGACGGATGTTTGGGTGTTGCCAGCGCACCAGGCGGCTCCACCTTCGGTCAGCCGAGTGTGTACTACCCACTGATTATGCCCTACACTCAGTGCTGCAGCGGTTGTGGCATCTATGATTCGGATACCGACGGCATCTGCGACGACAGTGACAATTGCATCAACCGGCGCGCGACAAACTTCGCGGACCCCGCGAATGTGATTTGCATTGTCCCTGGCTGCATGGACGCTGACTACCTCCAGTACGACCCCGAGGCAACGGTGGACGACGGCAGCTGCGCTACATTGGCTTCGACGTGCGAATCGCCTTCGATGGACGGACACAGTTACGGTGTGGTGGAGATTGGCGACCAATGCTGGTTCTCCGAGAACCTGCGCACAACGACTTACGCTGATGGCTCGGCTATACCGGAAGAGACCGTCTATGCTGCATGGGCAGGATTGGACACGGGAGCCCGCTGTGATTATGACAACGATGCAAGCAACGCCTTGACCTACGGCCGGCTGTACAATGGGTACGCCGTGACCAATGGGAGCGGCCTGTGCCCGAGCGGCTGGCATGTTCCTACGGATGGAGAGTGGACGGCATTGGAGACATACTTGGGTGCCAACGGCCACAGTGGCGCTGAGGGGACAGCCTTGAAGGCTACATCAGGTTGGGCTGGTGGTGGCAACGGTACTGACAATTTTGGGTTTTCGGCCCTTCCGGGCGGCGTCCGCAGCGACAATAGCCACTTCTACGTTGCCGGAGGCTACGGCTACTGGTGGAGTTCTTCGCCCATTGGCGGCTATGCTTGGTTCCGGAGCTTGAACGACGCCAGTCCAGCCATCGACCGGAACAACGACAGTCCGCGAGACGGCTTCTCGGTCAGGTGTCTCAGGGATGCCGATTGAGCGTAGCGAAGGAGGGTTGACACTTTGAAACTTTGGAGGCCGGAGGCCGACCGGTTGAGGTTTGGATTTCGTCCGGAGGACGAAATCTGAAGGAAAAAGCCCCGCTATTCAGCGGGGCTTTTTTTGTAAAAACTCTGGGGCATGGTGGTCCGTACCTTTGCGGCATGCTCGCGCTGCGTGGAATTGAAAAGTCTTATCCCTTGGCTGGAGGAACGTTGCCGGTGCTCAAGGGCATCGACTTGAACATTGACCAAGGTGAAATGGTGGCCATCATGGGGTCTTCTGGATCCGGTAAATCCACCTTGTTGAATGTGCTCGGTCTGTTGGATGGGTTTGATGTGGGGTCTTACACCTTGGGTGATGTGGACATGTCGGGCCTGAGCGAAAAGCAGGGCGCCCGGTACCGCAGCCGTTTTCTTGGATTCGTATTCCAATCGTTCAATTTGATTGCCTTCAAGACTGCGTTGGAGAATGTGGCGTTGCCTTTGTTTTATCAGAAAGTGGCCCGTCGTGAGCGACAGAANCGCGCATTGGAAATGCTGGGTAAGATGGGGATGGAGGACCGTGCCGATCANCTTCCCTCTGAGTTGTCTGGTGGACAGAAACAGCGTGTGGCCATCGCCAGGGCACTCATCACATCGCCCCGGGTCATCTTGGCCGATGAGCCCACAGGTGCGTTGGACAGCACCACATCTCAGGAGGTGATGCAAGTGTTGCGGGAGGTCAATGCTTCGGGCATCACCGTGATCATTGTGACCCACGAGGCTGATATTGCCGCGCAATGTGATCGCACGATTCGATTGCACGACGGGGTCATCATTGAAGATGGGCGCAGTGGCGAGGTGGTCGAGCCTACTGCGCGCGGAGCAAACACCCCAGACTGATGTTCAACCGTGAGACCTGGATCGAAATTGCCCATACGGTCACGGCCAACCCGTTGAGGACGGCGTTGACCGGGCTGTCGGTGGGACTTGGCATTTTCATCCTCGTGGTGATGCAGGGCCTCGGGTTTGGCTTGCAGAATGGGGTACAGCAGGACTTTGGTGATGAGGCTAAGAATACCGTTTGGGTGCGCACCGGTCGGACGACGTTGCCTTATCGGGGCCGCCAGCCCAACCGTTATGTGCAGATGCGCAATGAGGACGAGCAACGGATCACCGAGCAGGTGGTTGATGCGCCCGCATGGTCCGGTCGCCGGATGATGTGGGGGTCCACGGTAGGCTACAAGAATGAGCAGGGCAACTACCCAATCGTGGGGGTTGAGCCAGATTTCGATGAACTGGAACTGTTACCACTAAAGGGCGGGCGTTGGTTGCATGCCGACGATCTGGCCAAGGAGAGCAAGGTCTGCGTGGTCGGGGAGAACCTGCTCGATGAGTTGTTCAAACAAGACGAGGCCATCGGGGCATTCATCACGTTAAGGGGCATCACGTTTCGCGTAGTGGGGCACTTCTCCAAGAATGGGCGTTGGGGCAACAGCATGGTGTACGTGCCGCTGACCACCATGCAGCGCGTCTTCAATGGCAGCGATGAGGTGGACCAGATGGTGCTGTCCACCGGAGACCTGGATTTGGAAGGGTCTACTGCAATGGTGGATGCAGTGGATGGGGATTTGCGGATGCGACACTCGGTTCACCCCGATGATGTTCGGGCGGTGCGGGTGCGCGACAACCAAGAGGAGTACGCGATGTTTGACCGCATTTTTACAGGCATTCGACTTTTCATTTGGATTATCGGCGGTTTTACGCTGTTGGCAGGTGCCATCGGCGTGGCCAATATCATGGCTATTGTGGTCAAGGAGAGGACCGTAGAGATTGGGGTGCGCAAGGCCCTCGGGGCTACTTCTGGAAGCATTCTGTCGCTGATTGTCATCGAAGCCATCGCGCTGACTTTGATTTCGGGGGCGTTGGGGCTGATCTCCGGTGTGGCCACCTTGAATGCCGTGGCGCCCTATGCCGAACATGATTATTTCGCCAACCCGGAGGTCAACCTTCGGGTGACCGTCACCGCGTTGGCGGTATTGGTGGTGGCCGGCGCTATTTCCGGACTCGTGCCCGCCCTGCGCGCTGTGCGCATCCGTCCCATTGAAGCCCTTCGCTACGAATGATGGGGCTGGACCGCGACCGATTGGCAGAGCTCGTCCAGGTGGTCGTGCGCAACCCCTTGCGGGCTTTTCTTTCTGCGCTTGGCGTGGGATGGGGCCTGTTCATGATCATCATTACGGTGGGCGCCGCCCGGGGATTGGAGAATGGAGTCAAAGCCGACATGGGCAGCGATGTATCCAACAGCATGTTTGCTTGGACCATGAGCACAAGCCTTCCATACAAGGGATACCAGCGCGGCCGGTACGTGGAGATGGACATCGACGATGTGAATTGGCTACAGGCCAATACGCAGCACTTGGACTTGGTGTGTCCCGAGGTGCAGCTCGGGGGGTACCGGGGCACCAACAATGTTGTTCGCGGCAAGCAAAGCGGTGCCTTCGATGTGCACGGGGCCATAGCGGAGTATCCGCAGGTGAAACCCATGAACATCACGGAAGGCCGCTTCCTCAATGAGGGCGACCTGGCCGGCGAGCGCAAGGTGTGTGTTATCGGCAGTCGGGTGAAGGACATCCTCTTTGAGATGGGCGAAGAGCCGTTGGGCGAAACCATTCAGATTCAAGGGGTGATTTTCCGTGTGGTCGGTGTTTACACGCCCAAAGGCAACGACGAGGATGCCCAGAATGAGGCGGAGAGCATCTACATTCCTTTCTCCACGTTTGGCAAGGCGTTCAATACGCGCGGCCGGGTGGGCTGGCTTTCCATGCTCATCAAGGATGGGGTGGACGCGGAAGAGGCCGAAGAGGCGACCAAGCAGCTGATCAAAGCACGGCTGAGCATTCACCCGGACGATCCGCGTGCCATCGGAGCGTGGTCCATGGCGGAAGAATTCCAGAAAGCGGAATTGCTCTTTTCCGGGATGCGTCTGATATCGCTGCTCTTTGGTTCGCTCGCCCTGTTGGCGGGCGTCATTGGCATCACCAACATCATGCTGATCTCCATCAAGGAGCGGACCAAGGAGTTGGGCATTCGCCGCAGCCTCGGTGCCACTCCATTGCGGATCCTGCAACAAATCATTGGAGAGACGTTGTTTTTGACGCTGTTGGCGGGGTTGTGTGGATTGGTATTGGGTGTCGGACTGTTGGAAGCCGTCGATGGATACCTCGAAGGCGGCGGTGATGCCGGGGTTTTCCGCCATCCTGAAATTGATTTTAGAACTGTCCTGACCGTGTTGTGCATCCTGCTTGGGATGGCCATCTTCGCGGGCGTCCTGCCCGCTATACGGGCGCTGGCTATTAAGCCGGTGGAAGCCCTGCGCTCAGAGGGATGAATGATATAGAAACATGAAGAAAGGCCGCGTTACGCTCCTCCTCATTTTTGTCCTGCTGGTCGTCGCCGGGGCAGCCTACACCCTGAACCACCTCTACGAGAAGGAACAGGCTCCACAGGCGCGCTTTGGTGTGGAGACCCCACGCATCGCGGACATCATTAAGAAGTCCGTGAGTTCGGGAACCATAGGACCGCGCAAGGAAATCCTCATCAAGCCGCAGATCAGCGGCATCGTCGATGAGCTGTTCGTGGAAGCCGGCGATACGGTGATGGCTGGGGCTGTCTTGGCCCGAGTGCGGGTGGTGCCAGACATGGCCGCCTTGGCCTCGGCCCAAAGCCGGGTGGAGCGCAGTCGCATTTCGCTGGAGAACAGCCGCCGTGACTTTGAGCGGCAGGAGGCGCTGCTCGCTTCGGGTGTCGTGTCCGAGCAGGATTTCCAACAGTCCGAGACGTCTTACCTGCAGGCGCAGGAGGAAAAGCTCGCCGCAGAGGACAACCTGCGCATCGTCAAGGAGGGCGCGGCCAGCCGGGCCGGTGAAGCTTCCAATACCATGATCACGAGCACGGTGGAGGGCATGGTGCTCGACGTGCCGGTCGAAGTCGGAAACCAGGTCATCCAGGCCAACACTTTCAACGAGGGCACCACCATCTCCAGTGTGGCCGATATGACGGACTTGATCTTCCGTGGTCAGATCGACGAGAGCGAGATCGAGAACCTGAGGGTGGGGATACCGTTGATTCTGTCGATCGGGGCCATGCCAGGCAAGAAATTCGACGCTGTACTGGAGTACATCTCGCCCAAGGGCGTTCCGGACAATGGAGCGGTACAGTTTGAAATTCGCGCAGCTGTGACCCTCGGTGAGGGTGACTTTATCCGTGCCGGATTCAGTGCCAATGCCGATGTGGTGCTCGATCAGCGCAAGCAGGTGCTGGCCGTGAGCGAGGCATTGGTTCAATACGAAGGCCCGAAGCCGTTTGTAGAGGTTCAGATCGGAAGCCAGCAGTTTGAGCGGCGCGATGTGGAGCTTGGACTTTCCGATGGGCTAACCGTAGAGGTGCTGTCTGGAGTGTCTATTGAGGATTCGCTCAAG
>JGI20156J14371_10001160_pt1 | contig 21996 bp, 16 predicted proteins | sample COG_06_FD_14371 | JGI IMG/M metagenome (IMG submission 14371)
GGCCGTGCATGGAAGAAGATGGTTGCCTTAATATTGATCGATGGGTGCTAAGTAATGAAAAGTCGTAAAGTACAGTTAGTTGTATTGGCATTAGGGGTTATAGGTGCCGGTTACCTTTTTTTTAATCCGTGGAACAATGCTTCATATTTATGCATCAATACCATTTCAAATACTAAGGCTAACCTTAACATTGCTTCCTACCTATTACGAGGGCAGGAGGTCACCTTTAAAAACCGTATCTTCGGTTTAGATGACTGCGCAGCACTCCCTGCCATCACCTGTAAAGTGAGCACCGATGAGGATAATATAGAGCTGCTGGTAATCGACACCCAAACGGGACGGTTGCAACATCAGTGGGAGGAGTACGAGTCAGGACGTTATGTTTATGACAAGACCCAGGTCATCAAAAACATGCGCGAGGATAGCTACTCTTGTGAGGCTTTTTCGGCCTGACGATCGACCAATTTCTTAAGCATAATCGCACGCGACACCGGGCTTTCTAGAGAGATGGAGCCTAAAATACCCTGGCGATAATCATTCAGTAAGGTGGTAGCCGATTTGTAAAGATCCACTGCCCCACCCTTAACCATAAATCCCCGTTTCTTTGCTAGGATTGTTAAGAACTCTTCATCTTCCGGAAAGGGGGGCTCGATCTTGTATTTTTTGCTGATGAGTTCGGCGTAGTTATCCTTGATGGTGTGAAACAAAAACATCGCCGTTTCAATCTCGTCATAGGCGTTAATGCCTATGGTATGGGATGCAGCTAAATAGTAACCATCAATCTCATTAGAAATTTTAGGCCACATCATGCCTGGGGTGTCGGTGAGGATCATGGAAGCATTCAGTATAATCCGTTGCTGCTGTTTGGTCACCGCCGGCTCGTTACCGACCTTCGCAATCTTTTTATGGTGTAGGGCATTAATAATGGTCGATTTGCCAACATTCGGCACCCCCATGATCAGCATGCGTAGCGGCTTGATGGAGGAATTACGGTGAGGGGCAAGTTTACTGCAAAGCGGCAATATTTTTTTTACGTCCCCAGCCGACTTAGCGGATAAAGTAATCGCGGTGGTATGGGGTATGGCATTGAAGTACTGTATCCACTCCTTAGTGACCTTAGGGTCAGCCAGATCGGATTTATTGAGGATTTTTAGGCACGGACGCTGCCTTTCTTTACGCATCGTATCAATCATCGGGTTGGTTGAGCTCCCCGGAATCCTGGCGTCCAGCACCTCGATCACAAGGTCGTTTGTTTCAAGCGCCTCCTCTGCCTTTTTCTTGGCAGCTGTCATATGTCCGGGGAACCATTGGATGCTCATTTACAGAAATCTCTTTTTTATTAATGATGAATGTACAATTATGACCTAAATCACTTTAGGGTAAACTAATATATATGCTGCCGTTAGATGAAATAAAGCCTCAACAATCCATCGAATTACTGAAGTCGCTGCATATCCTTACCCGTGACGGGAAAATCAATCAGGATTCCCGGCGGAAGCTTAAGCAGGTTTATCACCTTTATCAGTTTATCGAGCCCATATTAACAGAAGTTTCTATTGATGAAGCGCCATTCCACGTCATTGATCATGGGGCAGGGAAATCCTACCTCGGGTTTATTTTGTATGACCTATTTATTAAGCTGACCCAGGGTCGCGTGACAGGGATTGAGATCAATCCTGCCTTGGTAGAAAAATCCCAAGCACTAGCAAAGACCTTAGCCTTTGATCGTATGAGTTTTGTCCAGGCCGATGTGGCGCATGCCTTGGAGGTGATCAAGGACCGCGTAGATGTAGTGACTGCTCTGCACGCTTGCGACACCGCGACCGATGACGCCATTCATTTTGGCATACATAAGGAAGCGCAATGGATTGTGGTGGTCCCTTGCTGTCAGGCGGAGTTGGCGAGCCATTTAAAAAAAAATAAATCCACAATGCTGGATAATCCGCTCTCCGAATTATGGCGGCATGCTATACACACGCGAGAAATGGGTAGCCATCTGACGAATGTATTGCGTTGCCTGTTCTTGGAGTCACAAGGTTACCAGGTCACGGTCACTGAACTGGTGGGTTGGGAGCATTCGATGAAGAATGAACTAATCATGGCGAAATTTATCGGCCAAAAAAATAATAAATCGAAGCGCCGTATTGAAAAAATGCTGGATGAATTTGGGCTGCAGGCGTTACAATCAAAATTTCTCATATAACACAATAGAAGGAGACATCATGCAGGGTTGGAGGCTATTTTTTTTGGCGTTAGGTTTTGTTGGCACCGGTGCTTTAGCACAAGATTACAGTGGCGTTTATGACTGTGTGGGGATGGACTCCAAGGAAGGAGAGTTCGCGGGTACGGTGACCATGACGCTGGAAGAGAGCCATAGTAATGATGATTATCAGAGCTATACCTTTGTCCTTGAAGTGCCAGACTTTGGTGTGTATAACGGATTTGCCGCAGCTAAAGGAGAACATGCGGGCATCTATTTTGCTCTGGATGATAAAGCCAACGAAGATTATGGCGTTTCCACTGCACGCTTCTTTACTGACAGTGAGGGCAGGATTAACTTCCATAAATTTTACTTTGAGCCAAGTTACAAGGGCGGTAATACCGGCACCGAAGACTGTGTGATGATGACCTCACTTGCTAACAAGGTGGCGGATAAAGAATAACTATTTTGACGGATAACACCTCACTCAGGATAACCTACCCACCCGAACTCCCTGTCAGCCAGCGAGTGGATGACATAAAAAAAACGATACTCGCCAACCAGGTCACCATTATTTGCGGGGAAACCGGCTCAGGAAAGACGACGCAATTACCCAAGATTTGTCTGGAGCTCGGTTTCGGTAAGCACGGCATTATTGGGCATACCCAGCCTCGACGGATAGCGGCCCGTTCGGTTGCTACTCGCATTGCAGAAGAGGTGCATACCCCGCTCGGGGACGTGGTAGGCTTTAAGATTCGGTTCACTGACCGTGTGACGAAAAATACCGCCATTAAAGTGATGACCGACGGCATTTTGCTGGCAGAAACGCAGAATGATCCTTTGTTGAAACAATACAACGCGATCATTATTGATGAAGCGCATGAGCGGAGTCTAAACATTGACTTTCTATTGGGGTATTTAAGTAATCTCACACGTCAGCGTAAAGACCTAAAAATTATTATCACCAGTGCCACCATTGATGTTGAGAAGTTTTCAGAACATTTTAATAAAGCGCCCATCATCCAAGTATCAGGAAGGACCTTTCCGGTGGAGGTGGTATACCGACCGTTACAGAAAATTACCGAAGACACTTTAGAGAGTATCGAAGACGGCATTCTTCGTACCGTTCATGAGTTAGTTGGAGCGTCAGGAGATATCTTGATCTTCTTGCCGGGAGAAAGAGATATTCATGATTCGAAAAAATTTCTTGCGGATCAGCTCAAGGGAAAATTTGAGGTGCTCCCATTATTTTCCAGGCTACCCATTAACGATCAACAAAAAATTTTCCAACCAGCGGGCATGCGCCGCATCATACTAGCGACGAACATCGCTGAGACTTCACTAACCGTTCCTCGCATCAAATACGTGATTGATGCAGGACTGGCTCGGGTGGTCAGATATAGCCCGAAACTGAAAATAGAACAGTTATTAGTAGAGAAAATTTCTAAAGCTTCAGCCAATCAGCGTTCGGGACGGTGTGGGCGGATCGCCCCCGGAGTATGTATACGGCTTTTTGATGAAGAAGATTTTGCGGCAAGACCGGATTTTACCGATCCGGAAATTTTACGGTCCTCACTAGCCTCAGTTATACTAAAAATGGCTGCCCTCAAGCTGGGGCCAGTAGATCAGTTTCCTTTTATCCAACCTCCGGGTAATCGATTTATTCAAGACGGGTATCAGCTGCTGCAGGAATTGGGAGCGGTGGATAAAGAGAATCAGATTCTTCCTCTTGGTATGCAGTTAGCAAGACTGCCTATTGACCCTTCTTTAGGAAGAATTCTTATTGAGTCTAAAAAAGAAAATTGTGTTGCCGAAATACTTATTATCATTAGTGCGCTGAGCATATCCGATCCGCGAGAAAGACCCCTAGATAAAGCCGAGCAAGCCGATAAAGCTCACCTTGTGTTCCATGACGCCGACTCAGGATTTAATATCTTCCTAAAGTTATGGCGGCAGTTTGTTAAAGAGGGAAAGAAGGTCACCAGCAAATCTTTGCGACAGTTCACCCAAAAAAACTTTTTGTCCTTTAATCGAATGCGGGAATGGCATGAATTGCACCGTCAACTAAAAAACATTGTCGATGAATTAGCTTTTAACATTAGTCCAAGCGAAGCGAATTACGATCAAGTCCATAGGGCGCTCTTATCTGGCTTGTTAGGTAATATCGGGTTTAAGGATCTAGAAGGACAAAAATATGCAGGGGGCAGGGGAATTAAATTTTTAATCGGCCCCCGTCTATTTCGGAACAAAGGCTTCAAGTGGATCATGGCCGCCGAGATTATCGATACAGGAAAACTGTATGCCCAATGCGTAGCGAAGATTGAGGTACAGTGGATAGAAAGACTGGCCAAGCATCTATTAGAGTTTGATTACAGTAATCCGCGCTGGAACGTTAAGCTGAGTCGGGTAGATGCCACCGAAAAGTCATTATTGTATGGCCTTATTATTAACCCAGGAAAGACTGTGCATTTTGGTGCGATCGATCCGGATCAATCCAGAAAGATCTTTATCAGACAAGGCTTAGTCGAAAAAGGCTATGAAAGTCCTGGATCATTTTGGCAGCACAATAATAAGCTCATCAATGAAATTGAGAAGCTAGAGCACAAAGCAAGGCGGCAAGATATTTTAATTAATGACGACATTTTGTACCAATTTTATGATCAGCACATTGATCAGGGCGTCATGAATGGTGCCGGTTTTGAACATTGGCGAAAGTTAGAAGAAAAGAAGCGGCCAGAGTTTTTATTCCTAACCAAAGACTTCTTAATGCAACGAGAAGCCCAACAAATTGATGAGGTCCAATATCCTGAGAAGAAGCGTTTTGGTCATGTGGACGTCAATTTTCATTACCATTTTGAACCTGGACACCCTAGGGATGGTGTGTCAGTCGCAGTCCCATTAAGTGGCGCAAGCCAGATTAAGGCCAAAGACTTTGGTTGGTTAGTGCCGGGGATGATTCGAGAAAAAGTCACTTATCTCATTAAGAATCTACCAAAGAGTTTGCGCGGTCAGTGCGGGCACCTCCAAGATGCGGTCACCGAATTTCTTTCATCCTTTAACCAAGATGCCGATTTTAGCGAAGCCTTTACCCAATTTATCCGTAAAAAAACGCAATCAAAATATCGATTAGAAGACAAAGATACGGACGCGTTACCGGATCACCTTAAAGTCAATTTTATCATTCTTGATGAAGAAGGTACTGCTATGGACGAGGGTAGAAATTTACCGGATTTACAGCAACTACATAAAGAACGGGTCGTTGAGGTGTTAGAGGATATAGCCTTTGGCTTAGAGCAAGAAGGTATAACGTATTGGCCAGAGGTTGAGACGATTCCGCATAAAGTAGAAGCCAATGTCGATGGAAAAATTATTGTGGGTTATCCAGCGCTGATCGATCGAGAGTCTCATGTTGATCTTATTATCTCGGACCATGAAGATGATGCACAGCTATTGCATCAAGATGGTATCAAGCGACTATTAGCGATTCAGCTTCACGAGAAAATTAAACAGGTAAAAAAATCCCCCCCACGCTTTGATCAATTTGGTATTCGACTCCAAACCCACATACCATCGGATGCGTTAAAAAGTAATTATGTGGATGTCATTTTTGATGAAATACTTCACACGCAAAAAGAGGCGGTTAATTCGAGGCAAGCGCTTGATCAAATGGTCACGCATGCACGGAAAACCTTCACCAAATTAAGTGATGACCTGTCGACAGCGTTGGTGGACATTGCCAAACAATACCATGAGTTGCAACAAGCTACGGGAAGGCTTAAGCATCTTCCTAACTCGTTTAGGGAAGACTATGCTGAGCAATTAGAGGTATTATTACCCCCTTATGAACAACCGTTATTTATGTTTGATCAATTAAGACATATACCGAGGTTTATTAAAGCGATGCAAACCCGAGCTGAGAAATATGCGGCAAGAGAACATCAGGACCAGGAACATATGAGGGAAATTAATCGATTGAAGGAAAAATGGATAGAGAAGGTCGTCGGCTTTGTCGAGGCCGATGAGTCTATCCCTCATGATTATGTGACCTTTCAGTGGGCGCTTCAAGAACTAAGGGTATCTTTATTCGCCCAAGAACTTAAAACCAGCTTTCCTATATCGGTTAAACGAATGAACCAGCGATGGGCAGACTTAGTAGATTAAAGATTATGAGTATGTCAAAAAAAATTATTAGCAAATTTTTCTCTTACCAGCAATCCCCATCCTTCACTGAGCTTCAAGATGAGCCGGTGGAGGTTAGCGAGGTGGATGGGGTCCGCTCATTGCATATAGGGACCGACACCATCCAAAGTTCGATGAGAATAAAAGACCCTTTTTTCCTAGAGCTTAATTACACCAAGGTTATGGCGCTGAGCCTCTTATTTAATGACACACCAAACCATATACTCACCATTGGCTTAGGTGGAGCATCCATGCAAAAATTTTATTATAAGCATTGTAAAGAAGCCCACATTACTGCCTTAGAGTTACACCAACAAGTGATTAATGTGGCGTATGCATATTTTGAGTTACCTGAAGATCCGCGGTTAGATGTGATCCAAGGAGACGGTATTAGCTTTATGGTTAAGCATGAGCAAGCTTACGATATCATTCTCTCAGACGCATTCGATGAGTATGGCATACCGGATGTTTTTACCAGCAAAGAATACTATACGTTATGTAAAAGTCGGCTCACTGATCAAGGCTTTTTTATGATCAATTTATGGGGATCCGACCCTGATACCCCACAATACATCGAAACAATTAAAGCGGTGTTTAGGGGTCAAGTGCTATTTGTGCCAGCAGGAAATCCGGGAAATATTATTGTTATGGCATTTCGGAAGTCGCCAAAAGAGCTCCGCATTCCTGCACTAAAAGATAAAATAAAAATCATAGAACAAATGATAGGGGTTGAATTAATGGTATATTTCAATCGCCTTTTAGAGAATAATGCCTCTAAAGACTCCCACCAACTAAAATTTACTTAAGGCTTTATTTTGACACATCATTATTTTGCAAGTTGTCCTAGAGGTTTAGAAGAAGTGCTTCAACAAGAGTTAATGGAGATTCATGCGAACGATATAAAAAGAGTCGATGGCGGTATGCTTTTCTCCGGAGATAAGGAGGTGCTTTACAAGGCAAATCTATCAAGCCGCATTGCTACCCGCATCCTGTGTTTGGTTAAGCAAGGGAGCTATGAGAATGAAGACGATATTTTTAACGCAGCTCTTTCGGTAGAATGGACCACATGGTTTGCCCTGGAAAAAACCATTAAAGTTAGCACTACTGCTATTCAGTGTCCTTTAAAAAGTATCGACTTTATGACCTTGCGTATCAAGGATGCTGTATGTGACATTTTTCGAGAGAAGACGGGTAAGCGACCTGATGTTGAGGTAAGAGATCCAGACATTAGAATACATCTTTTCTTAGAAAAAAATAATTTCTCTCTCTATATAGATACCTCTGGTGCACCTTTGCACCAAAGAGGTTTTAGAACAGCAAGTGTTGAAGCCCCCATCAAAGAAAATCTGGCTGCAGGTATTATTAAGTTATCTGGTTGGAACCCAGGCGAACCGTTTTTAGATCCTATGTGTGGGAGCGGTACTTTTTTGATTGAGGCGGCGATGATTGCATCCAATCAAGCCCCTGGGCTAAATCGAAACTTTGGCTTTATGGCATGGAAAAGTTTTGACAATATTTTATTTTCCACCATAAAAAAAACCTATATGGATCAGGTGACAAAAAAAGATTTCTTGAAAATTTACGGCTCAGACAAAGACCTTCGTGCTATTCGAGTCAGCAAGAAAAATCTTACTTTAGCGGGTTTTGAAAATTCAGTACAGTTGGTATGCAAACAGTTTTCAGAAATAACCCCACCTTACAGCGAAGGCGTCTTAGTGACGAACCCTCCCTATGGTGAACGCATAGGAGAGGAATTAGATAGCGCTTACCCAGAATGGGCAACCAGCCTCAAGCAATCATTCGCTGGATGGCGAACCTATTTTCTGACGAACGATTTTAGAATGCCTAAATTAATGCGCCTATCACCAAGCAAAAAGACCCCATTATATAACGGGGCCTTGGATTGCCGTTTGTTTGAAATCAAGATGGTTGCAGGCAGCAACCGAAAGTAATGGAATGGTTTATTTTAATGCACTTAAGGCATTTTCATAATTAGGCTCTTCTGTTATCTCTGCAACAAGCTCACTGTAAATTACTTTATTCGATTCATCTAAGATTATTACCGCTCGTGAGGTAAGACCTCGCAAACTACTATCTAAGATAGCGACNCCATAAGCATGGGTAAACCCAGCAACATCCCTAAAGGCAGAAAGTGTTTCAATATTTTCAACTCCCTCAGCACCACAGAATCGCTTTTGTGCAAAAGGTAGGTCAGCTGATATGCAAAGAACTACGGTATTGTCTAGTGTTGCCGCCTCATCATTAAATCGTTTGACTGATAAAGCACAGGTTGGTGTATCGACGCTAGGAAAAATATTTAATATTTTCTTTTTACCCGCATAGTCATTAAGGCTTACATCTTCGCGTTTAATGTTGGCTAGGAGGAAATCGGGCGCTACCGAACCGGGTGCTGGAAAGGTGCCACCAATTGATACTGCCTCTCCTTTTAGTGTGACTTGACTCATAATATTCTCCTTAAAAAATAATCTAAAAAATTAGTAATTGAAAACATTCTACCAAAGCTTCTCAGGTAAAATAATTTAATATGTCAGATTCTGCTCAACCATCTTTTATTCACCTTCGCTGCCATAGCGAATACTCTATTACTGACGGTATAGTCAGAATACCTGAGTACATTAAAAAAGCGGTGGACACCGGTATGCCTGCGCTGGGACTGACCGACCTTAGTAATTTATTTGGAGCAGTTAAATTTTATAAGGCGGCAACGCAATCAGGCATTAAGCCCATACTGGGATGTGATGTTTGGATAGAAAATGAGACTAATCCCGATCAGCCGTATCGGATGGCATTGTTTTGTCAGAATCAGCAAGGCTATATTCATTTATCGGAACTGTTGTCAAAAGCCTTTTTAACCAATCAGTCTCGTGGCAAAGCAATACTAAAGAAAAGCTGGGTTCTAAATGCCCATGAGGGTTTGATTGCCCTCTCAGGGGCACTCAAAGGCAACATTGGCTATCTTTTAGATCAAAATAAAATCGATGAAGCTAAAGAAGAGTTAAGTGCTTGGAAGGCAGTATTTGGGGACCGGTTTTATTTAGAGATTCAACGATACGGATCCGATGCAAGGAAAAAAAAACAAGAAGAATACATCCAGAAAGCGATTTTTTTGGCGGTTAATAATCAAGTGCCTCTGGTTGCTACCCACCCTATCCAATTTATGCATACCGATGACTTCAGGGCACACGAATCTAAAACCTGTATTGCAGATGGGTATGTGCTTGCGGACCAAAGGCGACCCAAAGATTTTACCCCGGAGCAGTACTTTAAAACCCCAGAAGAAATGCTAGAGCTGTTTCATGATATTCCCTCCGCCACCCATAACACGGTCAACATTGCTAAGCGTTGTAATTTTCAGTTTCAGTTAGGTGAAATTTTCCTTCCAGATTTCCCTATACCCAACGGCACAAAGATCGAGGACTATCTTCTGATTGAGGCAAAAAAAGGCTTAGATCAGCGCTTAGAAGACCTCTACATAGATCCTAAGGAAAGAGAGGATCAAATACCTAAATACCTCGACCGACTTAACTTTGAAGTGAAGGTAATTAATGAGATGGGGTACGCTGGATACTTCCTTATTGTTGCTGACTTTATTAATTGGTCTAAATCCAATCACATTCCTGTGGGACCGGGCAGAGGCTCGGGTGCGGGATCAGTTGTTGCCTATAGTTTGGGAATTACCGATTTAGATCCCCTTGCTTACAATCTACTTTTCGAACGGTTTTTGAATCCCGATCGTGTATCTATGCCTGACTTTGATATTGATTTTTGTCAAGAAGGCAGGGATAGGGTGATTGATTATGTTAAACAAAAGTACGGCTCAGACTCCGTTTCACAGATCGCTACTTTCGGTACCATGGCCGCCAAAGCAGTACTTCGGGATGTTGGAAGAGTATTAGATCTTCCCTATAATTTTGTGGATACCATTGCGAAATTGGTCCCACTAGAATTAGGCATTACCTTGAAAGATGCCATTGAGAAAGAACCTCAAATTAAAGACCGCATCAAAAAAGAAGAGGAGGTCAAAGAGCTTTTTGATTTAGCATTACGTTTAGAAGGGTTGGTGAGAAATGTCAGTATGCATGCAGGAGGCGTACTGATTGCCCCAACGAAAATCTCAGCATTCTCCCCTATATATTGCCAACCAGGCGCCGAAGGTATTGTGAGTCAGTTTGATAAGGATGATGTGGAGGCAGTAGGTTTGGTGAAGTTTGATTTCTTGGGACTAAGGACATTAACCATTGTGGCCATGGCGTTGGAAAATGCCAACCATATCCGCTCGCAGAAAGGAGAGGACCCATTACAATTAGAGTCTATTCCAATTGACGACAAGCCTACATTTGATCTATTAAAAGCATCGAATACGACGGCAGTTTTTCAGCTTGAATCAAGAGGTATGAAGGATATGCTCAAGCAAGCAAAACCCGATTGTTTTGAAGACATTATCGCACTTGTAGCCCTTTACCGCCCCGGGCCTATGGACCTCATCCCAGATTTTTGTAAAAGAAAGCACGGGCAGCAACAGGTTAAGTACCCCCATCCTGCGACGGAGTCTATTCTTAAAGAAACCTACGGCATCGCGGTTTACCAGGAGCAGGTGATGCAAATTGCACAGGTGGTTGCAGGTTATACACTGGGTGGGGCTGATTTACTTCGGCGTGCGATGGGTAAGAAAAAAATAGAGGAAATGGATGCGCAGCGAGCCACGTTTGTTGAGGGAGCATTGAAGCATGAGCTTAATCAGAGACAGGCCACCGACTTATTTGATTTGCTAGAGAAGTTTGCGGGATACGGGTTCAATAAATCCCATGCTGCTGCTTACGCCATGATTGCTTATCAAACCGGATACCTTAAAGCGCATTACCCATCCGCCTTTATTGCCGCATCAATGTCTGCTGATATGAACAATACCGATAATGTGCACATGCTGTTTGATGATTGTGCACTCAACAACATCACCCTTCTTCCTCCTAATATCAATAAGAGTGAGTATAAATTTGTTCCCGTTGACCATGAAAGCATACTGTATGGCTTAGGCGCGGTAAAAGGAACTGGGCTTTCTGCTATTGATATTATTATCGATGAAAGAAATGCGAACGGACCGTTTACCTCATTATTTGATTTTGCTGCGAGACTCGATTTACGTAAAGTGAACCGGAAAGCTTTTGAGTCCTTGATTAGGTCGGGCGCTTTCGATGAAATAGAACCCAACAGAGCTACGCTGTTAGCCAGTGTTAATNTNGCAATCACGAAAGCCGAGCAAGCCAATGCTCATCAAGGNCAAAATGCCTTGTTCGAAGAGTTCGAGACAACCGAAGTNCCTTTAGTAGAGGTTGGTCTGTGGGAAGAGAGAAAGCAGTTAGCCGAAGAAAAAATTGCACTCGGCTTTTATTTTAGTGGCCATCCATTCAAATTTTATGAAAAAATGATCCGGCAATTTGTTCCTAACAAATTATCTGAACTCACTCCCAGAGATGCTACTTACTTGATTGCTGGTATTATTTCAACCATCCGTATGCGTATGACCTCACGAGGTAAGATTGCTATCGTTACTTTGGACGATGGGGTAGGGAGAATTGACGTGGTCATCGGAAATAAAATCTTGACTGAGGTCTATGACTTGGTGAAAGAGGATAAGTTGCTGGTAGTTGAGGGTAGGGTTAGTCATGATGACTTTACCGGAGGCAATCGTGTGAGTGCTATGAAAGTCAATGACCTCTTGACCATTCAAAGCGCTAAAGCTGCTCTGCTTTCCATTGCATTAAAGCAACCGGATGACGGAGTTAAACTAAAGGCCTTGCTAAAACCCTACTGTAATGGCGCTTTCGATAGTAGAATCAATAAATGCAAGGTAAGAGTGGAGTATGAAAATCATAAAGGTAAGGTCGAACTACTCCTTGGTTCGGACTGGGACGTCACCCTTCACGAAGAATTAATTATTGGTTTATCTAAAACCTTTCATGATGAAAACGTCAAAATAATCTATAATTAACCTTTTAGCATTAACCGTATATTTATGAAAAAAACTTACCTTGAATTTGAAAAATCAATTGAATCCATTGAAACAAAAATCGAAAGCTTAAAAGCCGCGCAAGATGATCACCCCTCTATTGATATCAATACCGAACTCAAACAATTAGAGAAAAAGGCAGACAAATCCTTACATGATATTTATGACAATCTTAGTGCATGGCAAATTTCACAAGTAGCAAGACACCCACAAAGACCTTACACGCAGGATTATATTGAACATATTTTTACCGATTTTGAAGAATTGCATGGGGATAGGTCGTACGGCGATGATCCAGCTATTATTGGGGGTATGGCGGCATTTGAAGGTCAGTCCGTCATGGTGATTGGTCATCAAAAAGGCAGAGATGTGAAAGAAAGACAACATCGAAACTTTGGCATGCCCAGACCAGAAGGTTACCGTAAAGCTTTACGTCTTTATAAGCTAGCAGAAAAATTTAAGCTTCCCATTATTACCCTTATTGATACTCCTGGTGCCTACCCAGGTATTGGTGCCGAAGAACGAGGACAATCAGAGGCAATTGCACGAAATCTTTATGTGATGGCAGAACTCAAGACTCCGATACTTGGAGTAGTGATCGGTGAAGGTGGTTCGGGAGGTGCGCTAGCGTTAGGTGTGGTAGACCACTTAATGATGTTGCAGCATGCGATTTACTCTGTCATATCACCGGAAGGATGTGCTTCTATATTGTGGAAAAAACAAGAAAAAGCGGCAATTGCTGCGGATAAACTTGGCATTACGGCAGAACGATTGAAAGATTTTGGCTTAACAGACAGTATTGTCCCTGAGCCATTGGGGGGTGCACATCGCGACATCCCTAAAGCGATGGAAAATGTTAAGGCAGCCATAAAAAGAGAGCTAGATAAGCTGACACAACAACCCATTGATATATTGTTAGATGTTCGTTATCAGAAGCTTATGAGTTACGGTCAAGTTACCGAAAGTGGCAGTTAAAAAAGATGCGCTGATTGATGCTATTCGAGCCTCATATCTTGCCAATATCACCAAACAAAATACCCAACCAAAAATAGACATTGCCTTGAGTGGAGGTTGTGACTCCATGGTCTTGATGTATGCGCTCAATCAGCTAAAAGATGAACTCAAACTATCAATAAAAGCGCATTATATTCATCATGGATTAAGTGCCTATGCGGATGAATGGCTCGCCTTTTGTGAAGCAGCCTGTAAAAAACTAAACATCCCTTTTGATAGCATGCGTGTCGATACCAATACATTGCCCTCGCTAGGTATCGAAGGGGCTGCCAGGAAATTACGGTACGAAGCTTTAGCCCAATTGAGTGTCGGTGTTATTGCTACTGCACATCATGAAAATGATCAGGCAGAAACTTTGCTGTTGCAACTGATTAGAGGTGCCGGCTTAAAAGGGTTGGCGGCTATGCCAGAATACGATAAAGAAAAAAATCTTTGGCGCCCTTTATTGAGGGTCCAACGCCAAGTGATCGAAGACTTTGCTGAGATACATGAGATCGTTTTCATAGAAGATGACTCCAATGAAGATACGCGATTTGATCGCAATTTTTTGCGTAAAAATATTTTGCCTCAGCTCTACGAGCGATTTCCTCATGCAGCTAGTACGATAGCCCGATCGGCAAAATTGATTGCCAGCGGTCTTGATCTGCATCAGTCTATTGCAGAATCTGATAGTGAGTCATATTTTTCCAAGGATCTAGCCCGACTGAATTTAATGATGATGCGCGATCTGAATCAGGAGCGAGTGATCAACTTGATCCGGTGGTGGTTAGAAAAACACCGTTACAAGATGCCGACCTTAAAGGTGATGCAGGAAGCATATAAACAAATTAAGGATAGACGAAAGGATGCACAAATCAATATCCAGATTGCTCCTAATGTATCTATTCGGGCCTATAAGAATGAGTTGTGGCTGGTTGAAAACGTTACCAATGCAGCCGATTTTGAAATCTATTGGCGTGGGGAGGATACAATAACCTTACCAGACGCCAGTAAGTTGTCGTTCACTAAAACAATAGGGGATGGTATTTCGATTGATAAATTGGGAACCCAGACTATCCGAATACAAAACAGACGAGGTGGTGAGCGTTTTAAACCGGCTGCCAATCAACCGACACGTACTCTCAAGCATCTATTACAACAATCTCCCCTCGCCCCATGGGAAAGGGAAATACTGCCAATGTTGTTCTTGGAGGATCAGCTTATTGCGGTCCCTCACTTTGGTGTCCACTGCAACTTTCAAGCGAAAAAATACGAAGAATCGTATCAAATTAGTTGGTTAAGGGATATTTGAGGAAAAATTCCTGAACAAAACCCCGTATTGTTCTGTAAAATCGTTGTTTTTTAAATATTTTAAACTGAAATTAACACTATGAAAAAAACATTATCTGCCTCCATTCTTCTCGCCCTTAGTTATAATGTATCGGCAGAAGAGCCCTATAAGATTGGTATCATCGATGTTTATTCAACCACACCGCTTCCTGGTATTGGTATAGAAAAGTCCATTCTTCCAAGTGCAATTCAGGAGATTAATCTTGAGCAAGTTAAAGCTCAATCAGGGGTCTCTATTGCGGATTATTTGATTAATAATGCAGCTGGTGTAACAGTTAATGAGGTAGGTGGAAATCCATGGCAACCAGAAATACGTTTCCGAGGATATACTGCTGGCTCTATTGCCGGGAATGAACAGGGCATATCTATTTATGTAGACGGTGTGAGAGAGAATCAACCTTTTAGTGATGTAGTGCTTTGGGATACCCTCCCTAGCTTTGCTTATGATAGCGTACAAATTGTTCCTGGTTCTAATCCGATCTATGGCCTTAACACCTTAGGTGGGGCAGTATCATTTCAAACTAAATCAGGACGTAGTTTTCAAGGAACCAATGCTGAATTTACTGCGGGATCATGGGGCAGACAGATTTCTTTAGTTGAGTATGGAGGAGTCACGGGCCCATACGATTATTATGCTGGGTACCAATACACCACAGAAAAAGGGTGGCGAGATTACTCTCCCAATCACCTCAATCAATTTTTTTCTAAATTAGGCTGGGAAAATGATACAACCCGTCTAGAAATTTCATACACTGCTGCTGACAATGCATTGATTGGTAATGGACTAGCACCAAAATATTTACTTGGTTCAGATAACTCGGGCATCAATACCGTTCCAGACTATACCGGCAATACTTACCACAAAATTAATTTAGCTGCTACGCACTTTTACAATGACGACACGTTACTAACCTCAAATATTTACTGGAAAAGATCAGACAGGAATACTTGGAATGGTGATGCTGAGATTGAGTTAGATGGAGATAATCTAGTAACAGCGGGCACTGCTACTATAGACGGTACTGAAGTAAGACTGTTTAGGTACAGTAGTGATGCAATTGATGAGGTAGAGGGTGAGAATAATGTGACTAATACCAAGCAAGATAAATACGGTTTAGCTACTCAGCTTTCCTTAACGCAGCCTTTAGCAGGCTTTGAGAACAACCTAACTATGGGGGTTAATCTGGAAACTTCTCTTATCTCTTTTTTACAAACTGGATTTGAGGGTGCAACCCTTTTAGATAATAGGCAGCTCGTTAAGGGTAGTGGTGACGGTGCGGTAACAACCAACCTCCAGGGCAGAACAAAAACGTTTGGGTTGTATGCAGTTGACACGATTTCATTCAATGACCAGTGGCATTTTACCGGGGGAGCAAGGTATAACTACCAAGAAATTGATAATCTCGATAGAAGAGAGGATCAAAGCGATGGATCCCTTACCGAAGTTCAAAGTTGGGGACGTATCAATCCTACTGTAGGTTTAACTTATAGAGCAAACCAACAAACATCAACCTATGTTTCTTATGGCGAATCAAATAGAGCGCCAACGTCAATCGAAGTGGGATGTTCTAACCCTAAAGTTGCTTGTACTCTTCCAACTCAAATGGCGGATGACCCACCTCTTGATGATGTTGTAGCAAAAACCTATGAGTGGGGTTTTAGGAATTCTGGAGAACATATTGATATAAGTGGTGCAATCTACCGCGCCGTTAATCATGATGACCTTCAGTTTGTGAATACCAATGCCCAGAATGGGTTAGGCTATTTTGATAATATTGGCAGAACCATTCGACAAGGTCTCGACCTTTCCTTTGCCGGAAAAACATTATTCGGTATTAAAGGTACAGAAAAATTTTCTTGGACTGCTTCTTATGGGTACCTCGATGCAAAGTATGACTCAGATTTAGCGCTAGTTTCCGATGCTAACGACTCAAGGGTAACGACTAATGCGAGTTATGGTGGTTTTGATGAGGAAGCTTTATGGGATGATGCTGCTAATGCGCTTTCCGAAGCTGGAGAAAGTGTTGAGACTGGAACAACTGGAACCGGCGATGCTGATTATGATACTTTTGAAGCGGCACTCGGCGCAGCTACCGATGAGGATGATATTAGTGCCGCCATTGATACCCTGGCGGATGCGGGTAAGGCAGTAGGATTACAAAATAGCGTCATCAACGTTAAGAAGGGAGATCGCCTTGCCTCTCTTCCAAAAAATAGCCTGAAAGTTCGAGTAAATTATGATGTGCTACCAAACTTAAGAGTCGGATCAACACTGGTAGGTTTTACTGAGAGTTATATGATGGGCAATGAAAATAATAGCCATGGAGGGACCAATGGAGACGGAAAGGTGCCAGGTTACATGATAGTAAATATGGATGCACAATATGCGATTAATGAAAAATGGTCGCTTAGCTTTAAGGCTGTGAACGTTCTTGATAAGACCTATTACACCGGTGGACGGTTATTGATGAATGGCTTTACCGGCAATGGAAGCGAAGAGAGAACTAATGTTTACCGGGGCGAAGGATTAGCCCCAGGATCTCCCCAAGCAGCATGGCTTACTATTAACCATCGATTTTAATACCTATAAGTAAAAAAGGGCCATCAGGCCCTTTTTATTTTCAGGTATATTATTACTTTTAGTGAGAAACAACGGCATGAGCTTAAAACAACGACTGCTAATTTATATCAATGCTTTATTGGTGGGATCGATTTTGATTGGCTTTACGGTCATCATGGCTGTAGCAAAGAAAGAGGTGCGTGAAGAAGTACTATCAACTCAAGCATTGGCAGTATTCGCCATAGAGAATGGTATTAAAAATAATCCTGACTATTACTTATTTCATCAAGATAATGCTGCATTTGGTTTATCCGGTTTGTCTGAGATTAGGCATCTTAATATTGCATTTATTGATACCGATGGTGTGACTATGGATCAAACAAAACCTCACCTGGATTTAGCCAATGATCCCCCAGCCTGGTTTCAAAATGCTCTCGCAATAATGTCTGCCCCCCTTTCATCCAAGACGATTGATATTACTCAAGGGAGTCAATTAGTCGGTCATGTTCGTATACAGCCAAATCCTGTGTATGAATACACCGAAATATGGGAACACATTAAGATAGGGCTATGGGTCATTTTCATTTTTGTTATTCTGATTAATTCTTTTGTCTACCTTTTATTTTCTTATATGATCAAACCGATTGATCATATTATCCAAGGGTTTGATAACCTTGAAAAGGGTAACTATAAAGCTCGGGTAAATAATTCCGGTATTACCGAACTCAATCTCATTGGGAGCAAATTTAATAGCATGGTGATTAAATTAAGGCAGGCCAACCAAAAAATACATAAGTTAAGCCAAGACCTTCTTAGCGTTCAGGAACTAGAGAAGCAAGAGCTTGCTAGAAATCTTCATGATGAACATGGCCAGGTATTGACGGCTATTCAAACAGAGGCGACATCAATCCGAAGCGCTAAAACCATCCAATCAAGAAATAAATCTATCGATAGCATTATCAGTCTTTCAAAAAATATGATGCTATCTACCCGTTCTATTATTAAAAATTTAAGTTTAGGCTTGATTGATGAGCTTGGACTCGAGGATGCCTTGATTGATCTGATAGAGAGCTGGAAAAGTCGGTTTACTAATGCACAACTCACTTATACGATAGATAAAAGTATTATTAATGCCATTAACCCCCAACAACAGGCACATATTTACCGGATCATTCAAGAGGGACTGACAAACATTGAAAAACATAGCAAACCTAAAAATGTATCGATTAAAATAACCATATTTGGTCCAAAAAAGCAGCTTAGGATCGAACTGATAAATGACGGAATCAAGAAAGATGCTAAGAAAAATTTTGACAGGGGTGTGGGTTTGATGAGTATTGAGGAGCGTGTTAGCCAACTAAATGGCCGTTGTAAGATCAGTATTAATCGAGTTTTTAAGATTACTATTGATCTAGGAATTACACATTGAGTAGACTGCTTATAGTAGACGATCATGCCATAGTAAGGGATGGTCTGAGGCGCTTACTCGAGAGTATGTCTAGCATTTGCCATATTGAAGAATGTTCCTCTGGAGAAGAGGCCTATCAGTACCTCCAAAATAATTCCACGGATATTGTTATTATGGATATCTCCATGCCGGGTAAAGGGGGCCTAGAATCAACCTCGTTAATTAAAAAACGCTACCCGAAAATTAAAGTCCTTATATTGTCGATGCATGACAGCAGCCTAATGATTCAAAAGGCAAAAAATGCTGGAGCTAATGGATATATTTTTAAAAATGAAATATCTGATAATTTATTAAAAGGGATTCAAAAGTTTTGGAAGGAAAAGATGCCTTTCCATCAGTTCAGGCTCAAGAAAAAGTTAATACATTAGAATTATTGAATGGAAAGGAGTTTGAAATTTTTAGATTCATTGCTAACGGTAAGAATATCCATTTTATCGCAGATAAAATGAACATGAGCTATAAAACGGTTGCTAATTACCAGACGGCTATCAAGAAAAAATTAAATATCGAGAATGTATTGGAATTTTATACTATCGCTAAAGAGCATAGTGTAATTATGTAAATAATTACGGTGGAGTAACTCGACGGTTGCTATAATAGTTCCTACCACTTACTGAATGTGATTATCTATGAATCTAGGAACCCCTCTATCACCGTTATCCCTCAGAGTTATGCTCTTGGGCAGTGGCGAGCTGGGTAAAGAGGTTATTATCTCCCTTCAAAAACTAGGTGTTGAGGTGGTAGCTGTCGATCGATATGCCAATGCTCCAGGACATCAGGTAGCACATCGCTCACATGTTATCGACATGACTGATGCCGGTAAGCTAAAAGCAATTATTCAGCTTGAACAGCCTCATTATATTATCCCTGAAATCGAAGCGATAAATACTGCTGTGTTGGAAGAAATAGAAAATGCAGGAAGTGCCATTATTATTCCTAGTGTTAAGGCCGTGCAACTGACGATGGATCGTGAAGGTATTCGCAAGCTAGCTTCTGAAACATTATCACTTCCTACTTCGAGCTATGGTTTTGCTCGGAGCTTGGATGAACTGCGTGACATTATTCTCAGCAAAGTTGGATTCCCTTGTTTTATTAAGCCAACTATGTCGTCTTCCGGCAAAGGTCAATCAAAAATCTACTCAGAACAAGAAATAGCCAAAGCGTGGGATTATGCTGCATCTGGTGGAAGGGTTGATCAGGGTGTGGTAATTGCCGAAGGGATGGTTGATTTTGATTACGAAATAACTCTATTAACGGTCAGGGCAAAAAATAGCCAGGGATCCATCATAACGCATTACTGTGAGCCTATTGGACATAAGCAAGAAAACGGGGACTATGTAGAGAGTTGGCAGCCGCAACCCATGAGCGAAAAAGCACTTCTCAAGTCAAAAGAAATGGCAAAAAAAGTGACAGATGCGCTCGGTGGTTTAGGTATCTTTGGCGTGGAATTGTTTATCAAAGGCGATGATGTATGGTTCTCTGAGGCTAGCCCCCGACCTCACGATACGGGCATGGTTACCATGATGACCCAAAGGCAATCTGAATTCGAATTGCATGCAAAAGCTATTCTTGGATTTCCGGTAGATACCAAACTCATCAATCCTGGGGCAAGCGCTGTGATTTATGGCAATCTCGATGCCGAAGCTATAATGTTTGAAGGAGTCGATAAAGCTCTAGCTATTGCAGGGGTAGATGTCAGGTTATTTGGTAAACCTCAGTCTTTTAAAAGAAGGCGCATGGGGGTTGTTCTTGCAGAAGGAACAAATATTAGTGAAGCGCGAGCAAGCGCTCAACAAGCTCAAAGACTCATCAAAACAAAAGTAAAATAAAACCTATTTTTGCAACATCCAAGCCAGCTCTTTATATGCTAAAATCCGCCCTCAATAAATTTTTTGGTAGCCTTACATGTCACGTCAGATAAGAAATATTGCAATCATTGCCCATGTTGATCACGGAAAAACCACCTTGGTTGATAAGTTGCTCCAACAATCAGGAACGTTCGCTGAACATCAACAGGTCAATGAGCGGGTGATGGATTCTAATGATATCGAAAAAGAGCGAGGTATAACTATCCTAGCAAAAAATACTGCTGTCAATTATGAAGGTTGCCATATTAATATCATTGATACGCCTGGCCATGCTGACTTTGGGGGAGAAGTAGAGCGTGTGTTGGGAATGGTAGATGGTGTGGTTCTTTTGGTAGATGCGGTTGACGGACCTATGCCTCAAACACGTTTTGTCACCAAAAAAGCATTAGCCCTGGGCCTTAAACCAATCGTGCTCATCAATAAAATAGACCGCCCTGGTGCACGATCAGACTGGGTTATTAATCACACCTTTGATTTATTTGCTAATTTAGGTGCGACAGACGAACAGTTAGACTTCCCGGTTGTTTATGCATCAGCTTTGAATGGCTATGCAAAATTGAAGGAAGAAGATGAATCAGATTCAATGAAGCCGTTATTTGAAACAATTATGAGCCATGTAGAAAGCCCTGAAGGCGACCCTACAGCCCCTCTGCAATTTCAAATTTCAGCATTGGATTACTCTACTTATACCGGACGTATGGGAATTGGTCGTATTAGAAATGGTGTTCTGAAATCAGGTAGCCCGGTTGCGGTCATGTTAGGCGATAAAAAAATAGGCCAAGGACGCATTAATGAGGTTTTTTCTTATAAAGGTTTAGAGAAGGTCAGCGTTCCTAACGCTCAGGCTGGTGATATTGTTATTGTGACTGGCATTGAAGAAGTGGGAATTGGAGTGACGATTGCGGACATGGATAAGCCGATAGGTTTGCCTGTTATCCCTGTTGATGAACCGACACTAAATATGGATTTTATGGTGAATACTTCACCACTGGCAGGCAAAGAGGGAAAATTTGTTACGAGCCGGCAAATNAGAGAGCGATTAACGAAAGAATTATTAGTGAATGTCGCTTTAAGAGTCGAAGATACCGATGATGCCGATGTNTTTCGTGTATCTGGAAGAGGGGAGNTACACCTCACTATTTTATTAGAAAATATGCGNCGTGAAGGCTATGAAATTGCTGTGGGAAAACCGCGTGTAGTCTATAAAGAAATCGACGGCGTTAAGTGCGAGCCTTACGAGAATTTAACTGTAGATGTAGAAGATGAAACTCAAGGAACCGTGATGGAGGAGCTTGGTCGGAGAAAAGGGGAGCTTACCAATATGGAATCCGATGGTCTTGGAAGAACACG
>JGI20156J14371_10001165_pt1 | contig 21960 bp, 15 predicted proteins | sample COG_06_FD_14371 | JGI IMG/M metagenome (IMG submission 14371)
TTTTTTTGATTTCTAATGTCTTTCCAGCCAAAAACATTTCGGCATCATTGATGGACTTTTTATAGTCATCTTGGCTAATTTTTCCAACACACGGTCCTGAGCACCGCTTTATTTGATATTGCAAGCACGGGCGTGTTCGAGAATCGTAGATTGAATCACTACAGTTTCTAAGTAAAAATATTTTTTGTAGATAGCTCAGCGTTTGATTGACAGCCCTTGCGGAAGCAAAAGGACCAAAATACTTATTATCAGGAAGCCTGCGACCTCGGCTCTTTACTACTTGGGGGAATGGATGAGCCATTGAAATACTAATGTCTGGAAAACTCTTATCATCTCTTAGTAGAACATTGAACTTAGGCTTAAGTTGCTTTATTAGATTTTGTTCTAACAAGAGAGCCTCAATCTCAGTATCAGTAGTCAAAAACATCATTGACGAAGTAGAATTAATCATTCGAGTTATTCGAGCTGTGTGACCGCTTAGTCTAGCATAATTAGAAACTCTATTTTTTAAATTTTTTGCCTTACCCACATATAATACCTGTCCTTCAGAATCTAACATTCGGTATACACCAGCTGAAGTGGTTAAATCCTGTAAGTATGACTTTATAACTTCAATGCCATAATTTTTTAGAATTGATTTTTTATTATCAGCATGAACACCAATTGAAATATCACTCACTTAATAAACTATCCTTTCCAAAAATATTTACCTCAATAAACGTTGATTCTCTCTTTTCACTGCATCGTATTAAATTAAATTACAAGAAAAAAAGTGTCCACTATTTCTGTGGATAAGTCTGTGAATAATTGATGCTCCACAGTCTCTATCCCCTATAAAAAAGCTACTATAGAGTGTCTGCCTATTTTTTAAGCACTTTTTTAAACTATTGAATTCATTGAATAAAAAATTCTTGTCTTATAAATTACTGAAAATCTTAAGTTTTTTCTATAGTTTTTTATTTTTTATTTTTCTTGGTGGACAATTCATATTAAGTCCTGACTAAAGTTTTGCGTTTAAATACAATATCTTTGCGAAGAGTCCTTACTCGAGACCCAAAATATCAGCTGTTTTCCAAGCCAGGTGTTGACCACCATCAATACAAATTAATTGTCCAGTCATACTCGATGATTTTAAAATAAATATGAGTGCATCAGATATTTCAGTCGCAGAAGATCCTCGTTGCAGAATAGTATTTTTTCTTTGTTTTCTAAAATGATTGTCTTTTTGCCGGTGCCCCTTTAATGTGGGCCCAGGCCCAATTGCATTAACTCTGACCTTTGGTGCTAATGCTTGAGCACTCATTTGAGTAAGTGACCACAAACCCATTTTCGCAAGAGAATACGTCAAAAACTCAGGTGTTTTCTTTAATACCCTTTGATCAACAATATTGATAATATTACCTTGTGGCATATTTTCACCATTAACATCTAATACACCGTCTGATACGAATTTAGCAAATTCTTGTATCAAAAATAATGGAGCCTTCAAATTCGACCCAATATGTCGATCCCAGCTTTGTGTCGAAACAGTATCTATGTTGTCATATTCAAAAATTGAAGCATTATTCACTAGAATATTTAGCTGCTCACCAATTAGTGATGCCGCCTTAGGAATTAATTCTTTGACTTCATTATCATTAAGCAAATTGGCTTTTACTGAAGCCGCCCTTACTCCATAAGTTCTTGCAACTTCAACAACCTCCTCAGCCTCCTTTTCAGAACTCATATAATGAACCACTATGTTAATGCCCTCTGCAGCTAGACCAAGAGCCATCTCCTTTCCGATACGATTTGCTGCACCAGTTATTAAAGCCGAACCATTCATTATAAAACCTATTCTTTAGAACAACATTAACATGTAGCCAGCATACATTAAAAGAAAAATGATACCAATAATTCTAGTAATAGATTTATACCATATGATTATGGGAGCTAACACAATGCTTGAGACAATAAGAGTTCCTACAGACGAAAGTTCAATTTTATCTGTCAACTGGAGTGGATGGATTAACGAAGCAATCCCAGCAATACAAAGAATATTGAAAATATTGGAACCAATAACATTCCCTAATAAAAGATTTGCCTCTCGACGATAGGCCGCTGCAATTGCTGTTGCAAGCTCTGGTAATGATGTTCCAACTGCAACTACAGTCAAACCAATAACCTCCTCGGATACCCCATAATTTTCTGCAAAATTTGTTGCACTTGTTATTAAAATTTTTGCACCCAAAGGTAGCCCAACAAATCCTACCACCAGGAATATAATTAACCTCCACCTATCGAGACTTTCTTTTTCAGTATCAATTGCTTCATATCCAAGGCTTTCTCTTGATCCAGTTTTATAAAAAATCGCCTGTACTAAAAAAAGGATAAGAAAAATAATTAGAAGAACTCCTTGCCAAAACCCAATCTCTCCAAACAGCAAAAATAGAACAAATAAGGATACGGCAGCTAGCATGAAATAATAATTCTTAACCAATTCTTTATCACTATTATCGATTGCTAATATAAGAGCAGGAACACCCAAAATTAAAAAAACATTTGCTATATTGGAACCAATAATGTTGCCAATAGCTAAACCACCATGACCATTCCATGTGGCTTGTATTCCTACTAATAACTCCGGTGCCGAGGTTCCAAAAGCAATCACTGTCAAACCAACAACCATCGGCGATATTTTTAATTTATTACTTATAGAAATAGCTGCCCGCACCAGAAAGTCGCCGCTAGTTAAAAGAATTGCTGTTCCAACAATAAAAAAAATGACGTCCATTAAAAAATTTCTTCATAAATAAAATTGCGGTCACTTAAATTTTCTTATTACATCCGCACTTTTCATGTCTAGCCAACAACCCGCCTCAATCGATACACTTTTTAATTGACGGTACAATTCTCTCAAATTTTCAAAGCCTTATTCGCCCAGTCATCGCCAATATAATGATCCCTATTAAAAAAACCTTACTATCTTTATCACAATGAATTTTTACACATTAAACTTAGAAAAATAGAACTTATTAATTGTCGCTCCCACAACGCTATTAATCATAGATTTACTTAATCTGGCAAACAGAGGTTTTTTTCTGCTAATGAGCTTAAATTCGATCTCATCACCGTATCGTTCCTTCAATAGAGGTTCCAGATGCCCCACCCCATCAATCAAACCAAGGTCCAGAGCCTTCCTCGCATCCCAAAACTCTCCAGTACAAACTATATCCTTATCAATTTTTTCACCACGGCTGGCCTTGACATAGCTCTTAAAGTTTTCATGAATAGCAATTTGTATCTTTTTTATTTTGGCGATATCTTCTTTTTTTTCAGGTCGAAAAGGATCCAAAACACTTTTATCCTCTCCAGCCGTATAAACCCTTCTTTCAATACCTTGTCGGTTAATAAACTCATGAAAGCCAAAACTTGCTGAAATAACACCAATTGAACCTATTATAGAATTCTCATCAGCAAAAATTTCGTCGGCTGAACAAGCCAACCAATACCCACCAGATGCAGCTACGTCCTCACAAAATGCAACTACTGGGACCTTATTTACCTTGGAGAGCCGCTTTATTCGCGCTGCAATCAAAGAGGACTGAGTGGGAGATCCACCTGGAGAATTTACTATCAAAGCGACAGCCTTGACTCTTGGCATTTCAAAAGCTTTTTCTAACACCGAAGCCAGTGAATGATCGGTTAAGCCTCCACCACCAAATTGACCAGAAGATCCTATCACGCCATCCAAGCGAATTATTGGCACATACCACGATCTTTTAAATCTTTTCTTAAACCACTTCATATAAAATCACCCATATCTTTGGCTTTGAAATTACTGATATAATTGATAGAGTATTAGTTCTACAAAAATCATTTATTAATATTAAGTCGTCACGTATAGTCCAGTATTCAAGTAACGTCCACGCTTGAATATTTTTATTTGCTTGGAATTGAAACAACATGACACAAAAAAAGCCTTTAGAGGGGCTCAAAGTTCTAGAGCTTGCAAGAGTTTTAGCGGGACCATGGGCTGGCCAACTCTTATCCGACTTGGGCGCCCAAGTTATTAAGATTGAATCCCCATTTGGCGATGAAACACGAAACTGGGGGCCACCATTTATCGGTGAAGACTCCTCTGCCTATTTTCAGAGTACAAACAGAGGTAAAAAATCTGTGATTGCTAATTTTAAAAATCAATCGGATTGCAATCTAGTTAGAGAATTAGCAATGAGAGCTGATGTTATTATAGAAAACTTCAAAGTAGGTGGTTTAAAACAATATAATTTGGATTATAGTAGTATTAAGCTAGTAAATTCTGCGGTCATTTATTGCTCGATAACAGGTTTTGGACAAACTGGACCATACGCTAAAAGACCAGGCTATGATTTTATAATCCAAGCAATGGGTGGAATCATGGATCTAACAGGGGATCAAGGCGGAGAGCCCCAAAAACCTGGCGTTGCCTACGCTGATTTATTCACTGGTCTTTACAGTGTCGTGGCAATTCAATCCGCCCTTCTTTCACGCGAGGTCACTGGCAATGGGACTCATATTGATATGTCGCTCTTTGATACTCAGCTTGGAGTACTCGCGAATCAAGGTGCCTCATATTTAAACACTGGTGTTTCACCAACTCGAATGGGTAACGAACATCCTGTAATTGTTCCTTACCAGAAATTTGAAACAAAAGATGGGTCAATTATTATTGCGTGTGGAAATGACAATCAATTTAAAAATCTCTGTAAGGCATTAGGCTGGTCGCTTCATGAAGAAAAAAGATATTCTAATAATAAAAGCCGCGTTCTGAATAGAAAAAAATTAATCCCCATTATGAAAGAACGGCTCGTACGTCTTTCAAAAAGTACAACCCTCTCTGCTTTAGAAAAATTTGGAGTTCCAAGCGGTGCAATTAACTCAGTTGAAGAGGCTCTAAATGATAAGCAGGCACGACATAGAAAAATTGTGCACGATATTGAAGGAGTCCCAGCTATTAGAACACCAATAATATTTGACAGTCTCTCATTAAAGTATAATCATGCAGCACCAAAACTAGGTCAGCATACTGCTGAGATTAAAAGTAAAATTAGTAATAGTGAGTTCTGGAAAAATGAAAATTGAAATATAATACACTCGGAAACTCCGATCTTGAAGTGAGTGAATACTGTTTGGGTTCGATGACGTGGGGAGAGGCTTCCTCAGAAGCCATCGGTCACTGGCAACTCGACGCTGCCATTGGAAATGGTATAAATTTTGTTGATACCGCGGAGATGTACCCTACCAACCCCATGCGCAGAGAAACGGCTGGCAGAACTGAAGAAATTATTGGAAGCTGGATCAAAAAACGAAACCATCGTAATGATTTAATAATTGCCACCAAAATAACTGGTGAGGGTAGTACTACGGTAAGGGGTGGAGAACCCATCACAAAAGATCAGATCATTAGGTCAGTAGACCAGAGCTTATCAAAACTGAATACAGATTATATAGACTTATATCAACTTCATTGGCCAAATAGAGGATCATATCACTTCAGAAAATATTGGAACTTTGACCCTAAGTTGCAATCCACCGCTGAAATGGACGATCATGTTGAAGAAACGCTGAACATATTGTCAAATCTTATTGAGCAAGGAAAAATCAGGGCCATCGGCTTATCTAATGAAAGTGCATGGGGAACTATGAAGTTTGTCGAACATGCCAAACGCTCTAACCTCACCCAAGTTGTATCAATTCAAAATGAGTATAGTTTACTTTGTAGATTGTTTGATACCGACCTCTCCGAAGTTTGTCATCATGAGAACATTCAACTTCTATCATTTTCGCCACTAGCAGCAGGCCTTCTAACAGGAAAATACCAAAAAAATAAAATACCAAAAGGCTCACGATTGCAGGTAACCGCTGATACTTCTCCTAATTTGTCAGGTCGGATAGGCCCAAATACATTTGAGACTGTAGAAGCCTACCTAAGCATAGCAAAGATGTATAATATTGATCCAACTCACATGGCTCTTGCTTTTTGTGCTTCACGACCATTCATGGGCTCAGTGATTTTTGGGGCGACTAACAACACGCAACTTACGCATATAATTGACGGTTTTAATACGACACTTTCAGATGAAGTTCTAACAGCATTGAACAATGTNAACCGCCGACACCCAATGCCTATTTAGATGGATGCAATTCTCTCTATAAATTCGGTATCTAAGACTTATAAAAATAGTTTTAAAGCTCTGAATAATATATCACTCGAAATACCTAAAGGGGAGATTTTTGCACTTCTTGGGCCAAATGGCGCCGGGAAGACTACCCTGATATCTGCTATTTGTGGAATTATCAGACAAAGTAATGGTCATATTAAAGTGAAAGGCCTAGATACTATCAGAAACTGGAGGCAGACAAGACAATTAATAGGGCTTGTTCCTCAAGAATTAACACTTGATAACTTTGAGACTGTGTGGGACGCACTTTCATTTAGCCGAGGCCTTTTTGGAAAGTCACCAGACAAGGATTACTTGGAATGGATATTAAACGCTCTCTCATTATACGAGAAAAAAGATGAGTCAATTATTAGGCTTTCAGGTGGCATGAAAAGACGAGTGCTNATTGCTAAAGCTTTATCGCATAATCCAGAATTAATTTTTTTAGATGAGCCCACTGCGGGAGTAGATGTCTCCCTGAGAAAAAGTATGTGGAGCTTAGTTCAAGAGTTACGCCAGACAGGGGCCACAGTTATTCTAACAACCCACTACATCGAAGAAGCGGAAGAAATTGCTGATCGAATTGGGATAATCGACAATGGAAAATTACTTTTAGTCGAAGATAAGAACACACTCATGACCAAAATGGGTAAAAGGCAGCTGATTGTTTACGTTAAAAAGAAGATACAAATAATTCCTAAATTACTATCAAAATTTAAACTTCAAATCCATGCCACAGGCGAAGCTGTAATTTATACATATGATAAAAATGCGAATCGAACAGGAATCACTAGAATGCTAAACGCNCTTTATGAAAACAATATCATTGTGAAAGATCTACAAACACATCAAAGTTCTTTGGAAGAAGTGTTCTTATCATTTATAAATAAGGACGAAAAATGAATCTTTATGCAGTCAGGTCAATATATAAGTTTGAAATGGCGCGAGCCATTCGAACATTATTCCAAAGTTTCTTAGCACCAGTAATCTCCACCTCTTTGTATTTCGTGGTTTTTGGAACCGCTATAGGATCTCAGATCCCCGATATTGATGGAGTAAAGTATGGAGCATTTATTATTCCAGGGCTAATAATGCTATCCGTAATTACACAAAGTTTATCCAATTCTGCTTTTGGTATTTTCATGCCAAAATATAATGGAACTATTTATGAAATTCTTTCTGCGCCAATTTCTCCTTTGGAGACTATTCTTGGATACGTTGGTGCCGCCTCGACCAAGTCAATTTTTATTGGCCTAATAATTCTTACCACTGCAACCTTATTTATCTCTTTCGAAATAAAGCACCCATTTTGGATGCTACTATTTTTATTCTTAACTTCTGTTAGCTTCTCATTATTTGGTTTTATGATTGGAATATGGGCCTCAAACTGGGAAAAATTGAACCTGATACCATTAATTGTGGTAACACCATTAGTATTTTTAGGAGGTACTTTTTATAGTATATCCATGCTGCCTCCCACTTGGCAAGTAATCTCAAAGTTTAATCCAGTACTATATTTGGTTAGTGGATTTCGGTGGAGCTTTTTTGGAGAAGCCGATGTCCACATTCTAACATCAATCTTATCGATCCTTACATTTATTTCTATTTGCTTACTCGCCATCTTTTTTATATTCAAAACTGGCTATAAACTTAGAGAATAATTAAAGCTTCACGGCTTCATTGAATTACCTAATTAAGATGAATCGAAAAGTTCTTCCGGATAAGATCGTCAACCTCTTTAGAAAAACCCGCTTTTGACGGGTTGGACAGTAACTGCTTCTTCAGAGAAATGGCCTTTTTTAATAAATCAGGTCTCTCATTTTCAGCCCACTCTTTTGGACTTGTCCTATCCCCTAAGGCTGGATAAATATACTCAGTTTGCATTAATGCCAGTGTTTGAGAATGCCCTAAATAATGACCAGGGCCATCTAAACATACTGACCGCATTATATCCATGCTAACATTATCCTCTGTAACTTCAATTCCTCGAACACACCTCTGAACTTGCCCCAGTAAATCATCACCCAAAACTAAACTTTCTAAGCAAAACCCTAAAAGTGACGCATGCATACCCGCAGCTTCATAAACCATATTTAGTCCAGAAAGTCCTGCTAGTACATTAGACGTTGCCTGTTCCCAACCCGCCTGCATGTCCGGCAGCTTAGAATCAGCAATTCCAGCCGCAGCACCTCCAGGCAAACCATAAAAACGATGCATCTGTGCACAGCCAGCTGTCAAAAGAGCCTGTTCACCGGAGCCTCCAGACATAGCTCCCGTTCTTAAATCGGAAACAAACGGCCAAGTACCAAAAATTGCAGGATATCCTGGCTTGATCGCATTAACATACACAACCCCAGCTAAACATTCGGCGACCGCCTGAACGATTGCACCTGCTATGGACGGTGGAGCAGTTGCACCCGCCTGGCCTGCTGATAGTAATAATACAGGCATCCCCTGTCGTATGCAGGCTTCCATTACCAAACAGCTTTCCGTAGCAAACTTCATTGGAGGAACCACAAAACAATTAGAGTTTGAAATAAACGGTCTGGCTCGCCATTTATTTTCTCCACCAGCCATCATATGGACCATATTCATAATTGGATCTACATAAGATTCCTCTGTAAATGAGACCCCTACATGTTTTTTTGTTCCTGAACAACATGCATATACAGTATTTAAATCCATACTAAAGTTATCAGAAATATCTCTACAAACCATTGGGCGTTGTAGGAAATGTATATTATCTAACTGATCTACCAAATGTGCTGCGTTATAAAGGTCTTGTACGGTGCTATCTCGATACTCACGTTTCTCTAAATCGACTACATGAACAGCAGCGCCGGCCGTACCGTAGTGAACTCTATTCCCTGACAAATCCAAGTCGTATGAAGGATCCCGGCCAAATAAAACAAGATTTTTTTGAGCTGTTGCCAACATATCTTCTACTAAAGAACGTGGAAACCGTATCCTACCGTCATCTCCAAGAATCGCTCCCGCATCAGTAAGTATTTTTACACCACTTTCTGGGGCATCAAGAAGTCCAATTGTTTCTAAAGCATCTAAAGCAGCTGAGTGAATCCTTTCCACACCAGCTTGGTCTAAAGGATTAAAAGTTCCACCCGTCATTCCCGGTCGAATTGGTCTAATTGCAGCTTCTAAAGGAGCCGATCTTACTGCACGTCTGGCTGCTCTACCTCCCGACCTCTTAGGACCTCGTGGCTCCTCCTTTTGAAAGCTATCTCTACTCATAAAATCTCCTTTATAGCCTTACATTTAGGGATTTGGGATCATACATGGCCTTAGAACTCACTTTAGCTTCAAAGAGGTTACCTGCTATTTCTATTTCATATTTTGATGACAAAATATCCATAATATCTTCCTGAAAACAAGGTATATAGCCCAATCCAACCGCTGCCCCAAGATGGTGACCATAGTTTGCAGACGAAATATATCCAACAATTACTCCATTTCTAAGGATAGGTTCATTATGAAACATCATTGCTGATGGATCGAGCAAACAGAATTGAAGCAAAACTTTACTTAGCCCCTCTTCTTTTTTTGCTAATACGGCATCCCTTCCCAAAAAGTCTCCTTTATCTACTTTTACGGCAAAGCCAAGACCTGCCTCAAGCACATGATCTTCATCAGTGATATCGTGACCAAAATGCCGATATGCTTTCTCTATCCTGCAACTATCTAAAGTATGCATACCACATAGTTTCAGATTTTTAGCTTCACCAGCAATTTGAATTGCTTCAAAAACGTGCTGTGCTTGATCAGAACTGACATAGACCTCCCAGCCCAGTTCACCAACATATGTCACTCTGTGAGCTCTCGCGAGTCCCATACCGATTTCAATATTTTTCCATCTCCCAAAAGGATGTGATTCATTTGAAAAATCATTAGGAGAACAACTCGAAAGTACATCCCGAGAGAATGGACCCATCAGACATAGTACTGCTTCTGCAGCTGTAAAATCTAAAATTGAAATTGAAGAGTTACCCTGGTGTTTTTTTAACCATGATAAGTCACGCTGTAAGGTTGCACAGGGCACAACTAACAGAAATGAGTTTTCTGCAAGACGAGAAACAGTTAAATCTGACTCTATGCCTCCCTTTTTATTGAGCATTTGAGTGTAAACGATGCGTCCCACTTCAACATCAATTTGTGCTGCACATAATCTTTGAAGAAAACTTAATGCGTCTTTTCCGTCCACTCGTATCTTTCCAAAGGATGACATATCAAAAAGTCCAACACCCTGCCTTACAGCTAAATGTTCTTCTCTTTGATTTTCAAACCAATTCTGTTTACCCCAGTCATACTTATACTCCTGTAGTTGATTTCCGGTGGAGAACCAGTTTGCCCTCTCGTAGCCAGCGACTTCTCCAAAAACGGCTCCTTGAGATCTTAAACTCTCATGCAGAACTGACCGACGAATTCCACGGCTTGTCACCATTTGCCTGTATGGATAATGGTCGGCGTATAAAAGTCCAAGAGTTTCGGTAACCCGTTCTTTTAAATACTTCTTATTTTTTTGAAACGGTTGCACACGCCGAATATCAACATCCCACAAATCAAACGGGGGATATCCATCATTTATCCAACTGGCCAACGCCATACCTGCACCACCTGATGAGACTATTCCTATTGAATTATATCCGCCAGCAACCCAATATCCATTTAATTCGGGGGCCTCGCCCAAGTAGTATCTATCATCCGGCGTGAAACTTTCAGGACCATTGAAAAAAGTATGAATGCCAATTTTTCCAAGTATTGGAAGCCTATTAACACCCATTTCAAGAATGGGTTCAAAGTGATCGATATCTTCCGGTAATTGATCAAAACAGAAGTCTTCTGATATCCCATCCATGCCCCAAGGCTTAGCTTTTGGTTCAAACGCACCCAACAGCATTTTTCCAGCATCTTCTTTATAGTATGCACATTCATCAGGCACTCTTAGAACAGGTAGCTGTCCTAAACCATCTATAGGTTCAGTAACAATATAAAAATGTTCGCATGCGTGTAATGGAATGGTCACATCATTTTCTTCAGCCAATGCTTTTGACCACATTCCCGCACAATTGACCACTACATCTGTCTTTATTTTCCCAATCTCTCCGTTAACGGATGTGTATGAGACTCCAGTCACTTTTCCATTGTCAGAATGAACCTTTGTGACTTTAACATCCTCACAAATTAGAGCTCCCCTTTGACGAGCTCCCTTTGCAAGTGCTAAAGCAATATTAGCGGGATCAGCTTGACCATCTTTAGGTAAAAATACGCCCGCTAAAACTCCGTCAGTGTTCAAGTAGGGGTATTTGGTTTTTATTTCTTCCACAGTCACTTCATAAGCCTCAACATCGAAGGCCCGTGCAAGGGACGCCTGACGAAATATTTCTTCTTTACGATCTGACGTGAGGGCCACTGTTAAAGACCCATTCTGCTTCATACCAGTCGCAATGCCGGTTTCTGTTTCTAATTGAGTATAAAGATTAGCTGAATACTTAGCCAGCCGAGTCATATTAAGATTTCCTCTAAGTTGTCCAATCAGGCCCGCAGCATGCCACGTTGTTCCCGATGTAAGTTTCTTCCTTTCAAGCAAAACAATATCTTTCCAACCCAACTCAGCCAAATGGTAGGCAACCGAACACCCCGACACACCGCCACCAATAATAACAGCACGAGCGTTCGCTGGAATTATCATGCTGTTATTCTTTTATTTTGTGAATCCCAGGTCGCTTGGTTCTCTTGGACGACTGCTGCAACCCTAAGTCCAAACACATCAACTTCAAGTTTTTGTCCTGGAACGGCAAACTCCTGATGGAGCATCGCTAAAGCAATTGACTTTCCCACTCTATAACCCCAGCAACCAGATGTAACCTCTCCAACAATCTTATTGTCCTTCCACAATGTAGCCATATATGGTGCGTCACATTCCGTTAAATCAAGAAGAAGTGTAACGGATTTCTTTTTTATCCCCTGTTGCTTTTCAACTAAAAGAGCGGCCTTACCAGGAAAATTCTGCTGCTTATCAAGTCTTACAAACCTATCCAAACCAGACTCAAATAAAGAATAGTCAGTCGACAAATCACCCTTCCAAGTTTTATAACCTTTTTCGATTCGAAGCGAATTTAAAGCAAACATTCCAAATGGCTTTGCTCCTGCGTCCAATAGCTCTTTATAAATTGGCTCAATATTCTTATTTTCAGTATGGATTTCCCACCCAAGTTCACCTGCAAAGCTTACTCTAGCCAAATCAACCTCAAAAAAATTGACCGTAGTCCTCTGCAAACTCAACCAAGGTTGCTCTAAATCAGCAGAAGTAAACTGCTTCAATAACAAACGTGATTCTGGTCCAGTAACAATTAATGTCGAGTAATCTCGAGACAAATCCTCAAGAGATATACTTCCTTCGAGAGGAAGCTGCGCTTTAAGAAGTTCATAATCGTGCCATTGGGCAGAAGCCGCCGTTATCAACGTAAAATCATCCTGCCCATATCGCATGACAGAAAACTCAGTTACGACGCGACCTCTATGATCAGAAAAATATGCTAAGTTCATTTTTCCAATTTTAGGCAAAGCCCCCGCTATTAAATTTTCTAGCCAATTTGAGCAACCGTTGCCCGACAAGTGAAACCGAGAAAATCCTGGTAAATCCAGTACCCCTACTGCATCCCTAACGGCCTCACATTCTTCCTTAACCCGCTTTTCCCATGGCCCTAATCGAGACCATGTTTGGGTGCTCTCTTCACTAGTATCATCACCTGACTTAGCAAACCAATTTGCGCGCTCCCAGCCATTATAGACCCCCATCTGACCTCCTAGTTTTAAAATCCTATGGTGATTTGGCGAGAGTTTTTTATTTCGGCCAGCCGGCCAGCTGTGATGCGGAAAATGCATTGCATATTCGTGACCATACACTTCCATTCCTTTCTCAACACAGTGAGAATGATCACAATAGTCAGTAAATCTACGCGGATCACAGGACCACATATCCCACTCTGTTGAGCCCTCAACAAGCCACTCAGCAAGCACTTTCCCAGCCCCTCCTCCTTGAGCAATTCCAAACGTAAAAACGCAAGCTTCAAATGCGTTGGGCACACCTGGCATTGGTCCAATCAAAGGATTCCCATCAGGGGCATAGGGTATAGGTCCATTAATCACTTTAGATATCCCTGCTTTTCCAAGGATAGGAACTCGCGCCATAGCATCCTCTATATGCCACTCCAAGCGCTCCAGATCATCTGGGTATAACTGAAAGCTGAAATCATCAGGCATTGGATCGCTTGGTTTCTCCCAATGCGCTTTACAATTTCCTTCATAGGGACCCAAATTTAAGCCATTTTTCTCCTGCCTTAAATAATAGCTGCTATCAACATCTCTAAGTAATGGTAATTTACTACCCGACTCTTCTGCCCACTCCTTTAGTTCTGTGATCTCATCTGTCAGCAAATATTGATGGCTCATAACCATCATAGGAACTGTCCGACCACCAAAGGGTTTGAACCATTCCCCGACAGTTTGTGCATAGTACCCAGCAGCGTTCACGACGTATTCAGCCCTTATTTCACCCTTTTCTGTTTTTATAATCCATTCATTATTTTTTCTATCAACCCCAACAGCGGGGCAAAATCGTAAAATTTTAGCTCCTAAATCTCTTGCCCCCTTTGCTAGAGCTTGAGTTAATTGTGCAGGATCAATATCACCGTCGTTGGGGTCCAATAAACCTCCAGCTAAATCATGCGTTTCTAAAAATGGATACCTATCCTTTAATTCGCTCGGACCCACTACGTTTAAATCCATACCCTGATTAAGCCCCATTCCCCTAGCCCGCTCAAACTCTTTCATCCGGTTAGAGGTGTGGGCTAATCGTATGGAGCCAGTCACATGGTAGTTCATTGGGTAGTCAACTTCAGTACTCAAATTCCTATACAATTCCGTAGAATAACGTTGCATATTCATAATTGCCCATGAGGCAGAAAAAGTTGGAACATTGCCGGCTGCATGCCATGTGCTACCGGCAGTCAGTTCATTTTTTTCTAAAAGTACAGAATCAGTCCAACCAGATTTTGCCAAATGGTAGAGGCACGAAACACCAACAGCCCCACCCCCAATAATTACAACTCTAGCCGAAGTTGGAAAATCTACCATATATTTCACCCTTATTGACTCCTCACCGAGAAAACTTACCGTGATTATCAATGAACAAATGTGAAATGCAAATATTTTTATTACATTTTTTGTAATTGAATTAAAAGAAGGCCTGCAGTCCCGTTTGGGCACGACCAAGAATTAGTGCGTGGATGTCATGAGTTCCCTCATAAGTATTGACTGTTTCAAGATTCTGAGAATGCCTCATTACTTGAAAGCTGGATGAAATCCCGTTCCCACCGTGCATATCTCTTGCAAGTCGTGCAATTTCCAGAGCTTTGCCACAATTGTTTCGCTTAAGCAGACTTATTGCTTCAGGAGATGCTGTTCCATTATCCATTAACCTTCCCAATTGCAGCGCAGAATGTAATCCTAGCGTGATTTCCGTCTGCATATCAGCAAGCTTTTTTTGAAATAACTGTGTTTGTGCAAGAGGTCGTCCGAACTGTTTCCGAGCCAGGCCATAATCTCTGGCCGCATGCCAACAAAACTCTGCAGCTCCAAGGACGCCCCACAAAATTCCATACCGAGCTCTATTTAGACAACCAAAAGGGCCTTTTAAACCCTCAACACCTTCTAATAGAGCATCATCGCCTACCTCAACATTATCCATGATAATTTCTCCAGTAATAGACGCCCTCAAGCTTAATTTACCAGTAATCTTTGGCGCAGAAAGTCCCTTAAGCTCTTTATCTAATACGAAGCCCTTAATCTTGTTTTCATGGTGATCTGACTTCGCCCAGATGATAAACACGTCTGCAACTGGCGAATTAGATATCCACATTTTTGAACCTGAAATAACGTAACCGCCGTCAATTTTTTTTGCACGGGTCGTCATTGAACTCGGATCAGAACCCGCTTCAGCTTCGGTCAACCCAAAACACCCTATTTTATGTCCAGCCGCAAGGCTTGGTAAGTATTTTTTTCTTTGTTTTTCATTCCCATAGGCATAAATTGGATACATGACTAAAGATGATTGCACAGAAAGCATCGATCGATATCCAGAGTCTATTCTCTCAATTTCTTTCGCAATCAGACCATATGAAAGATAACTGGAATTCAACCCACCGTACTCCTCTGGTATCGTTACACCAAGTAGCCCCATATCCCCCATTTCTTTAAAAATCTTTAAATCAAATTGCTCGTTGTCATATGCAGCAATAACTCGTGGTTTGAGCTTTTCTTCTGCAAAAGCTCGAGCGGCATCACGTAACATACGCTCGTTTTCACTTATAGAGTTTTCAAAAAGAAGAGGGTCCTCCCATAAAAATCTTGCTAATTCAGGCCCATTTTTACCACTCGCAGCTATCAAGTTATCTTTCATAAAACACCCTCCTCAAATTATCTAAGCATTTGCCTGCACAGCCGTTACGGCTATCAGGTCATAAATATCATTAACCGAGCATCCACGAGACAAATCATTCGCTGGACGGCAAAGACCCTGTAAAATTGGTCCAATCGCTCGAGCACCCCCCAACCTTTCAGCAATTTTATAACCTATGTTGGCTGCATCAAGGTTAGGAAATATCATAATATTTGCCTCTCCTTCTAAAGGAGATCCATTAGTCTTTTTCTTACTAACTGAGGGCACAAATGCCGCATCAAATTGTAATTCACCATCAACCTTAATATGTGGAATATCCGACTGGAGCATTGATGTTGCGTCAGTGACAAGTCTCACTCTTTTGTGACGTGCACTTCCCCGGGTTGAAAATGAGAGCATTGCAACTTTTGGATCTCCTCCAATAAGTGTATTATAGGACTGAATTGACGACTTTGCTATTTCAGTCAATTGAATTGCAGTTGGTTCAATAACCAAGCCACAGTCTGAAAAAATAAGAGCTGTGTTTTTGGGGTGGTAAGGTTTATCTAATATCATCAAGAAAAAGCTTGATACTGTATTAATTCCTTCAGCTTTCCCGATTATTTTTAAAGCGGCACTTACTGTTTTAGAGGTTGTTTCCACAGCACCTCCTATGGTTCCGTCTGCGTCTTCAAGACGAACCATCATAGCCGAGAAATTTAAAGGCTCAACGACTTGAGCCATGGCTTCCTCAAGTGGTAGAACTCGATTTTTTCTCAATATCGCATATTCTTCAGCGTATTTTTCTAATTTACTCGAGGACTTTGGGTTAATAATTTCAACTTCGTCAGGGTTTGATCCGAGAGACCTAATCTTTTTTTTTATAAGACCCTCGTCACCAATTAAAATAGGATTAGCCAACTGAGTGTTGTTCGCCCGAAACGCAGCCTCTATCACTCTTTGATCCTCACCTTCCGAAAGAACAATCCTCCTGCGAACTAATTTAGCTGACTCAATAATTGAAGTTAACGTATCCATACTTTATCTCTCGCATTGAGGCATACGTTTATAAAACATTTATTCAAAACCCAACCTTTTTAAGCTCATTTTTTCCTTGCCTCAATTTCAGGCGATCTGCTGCGATCTCATGTCTGATGAATCTATTCCCGCAATTGAATTTGGTTTTTTCATAGCATCGCGTCTAAAAGGTTCGCCAAGCTCTTGATTCAAAACGACTTCTATGAATGTGGTCACGTTATTATCCATTTGATCAGTGATAGCTTCATTTAGAGCATCCGTTAACTCTTGCATTCCAAGAACTTGGACACCTTTCAAACCGCATCCTTCAGCAACTTTGGCGTATTCCACACCAAGATTTAATTCAGTACCAACAAAGTTGTCGTCAAACCAAAGTGTAGTATTTCTTTTCTCCGCACCCCATTGATAATTACGGAAAATAACCATTGTTATTGCTGGCCAATCACCGCGACCGCAAGCCGTCATTTCATTCATGGAAATACCAAAAGCCCCATCGCCGGCAAAACCCACAACAGGTGTATTTCGTTGTGCTATTTTTGCTCCGATAATAGATGGAAGTCCATATCCGCATGGACCAAAAAGACCAGGGGCTAAATATTTTCTGCCTTCTTCAAAGCTTGGATATGCATTACCAATAGCACAATTATTACCAATATCAGACGATATAATCGCATCCTTTGGCAAAGCTGATTGAATAGCACGCCAAGCCATTCTGGGGCTCATACGTTCCGGTTCTCGGGTGCGTGCTCTTTCATTCCAAGTGGTTCCTGGATCGTCATCCTCATGGTCCATGGATGATAATTGCTGCAGCCACCTCGATTTTGTTTCAGAAATTAAGGCTGAACGATTATCTCTTCCTTCATCACCAGCATCATCAGATAAAAGCTCTGCTAACTTTTGAGCAACCTGTTTTGCATCACCCTGAATTCCCACGGTTACCTTCTTTGTCAAACCTATCCTATCAGAGTTAATATCAACTTGAATAATTTTAGCGGCAGTTGGCCAATAATCGATACCATATCCTGGAAGAGTAGAAAATGGATTGAGTCGAGTTCCAAGAGCTAGAACCACGTCCGCTTTAGAAATGAGTTCCATGGCAGCTTTAGAGCCATTGTAACCCAAGGGACCAACGGATAACGGATGCGATCCAGGGAAGGCATCATTATGCTGATAACCACAACACACCGGTGCAGTGAGTTGTTCAGCTAATTGCACAGACTCTGATATTGCATCTCCAATTACTACCCCGGCTCCATTCAAAATTACAGGAAATTTTGCTTTGGACAAAAGTGCGGCGGCAGCAACTAAGGCTTCTTTACCTCCTGAAGGCTTTTCAAGCCTGACGATTTGCGGCAATTCAATATCAATTTCTTGTGTCCAATAATCTCTTGGAACATTGATTTGAGCTGGTGCACAACCTCTCCAGGCTTTTTCGATAACGCGATTCAAAACCTCACCCATTCGGGAGGGATCGCGGACTTCTTCTTGATAGCACACCATATCTTCAAAAAGCTTCATCTGCTCAATTTCCTGAAATCCACCCTGACCTATCGTCTTATTCGCTGCCTGAGGGGTTACCAAAAGCAAGGGCGTATGGTTCCAGTAAGCTGTCTTAATTGGCGTTACAAAATTAGTAATTCCAGGTCCATTTTGAGCTATTGCCATAGACATTTTTCCTGATGCTCGTGTAAAACCATCAGCGATCATTCCTGCATTTGTCTCATGCGCACAGTCCCAAAATTTTATTCCTGCTGAAGGAAATAAATCTGAAATTGGCATCATGGCAGATCCAATGATACCAAACGCATTATCGATACCGTGCATCTGGAGTACTTTTATAAAAGCTTCTTCAGTAGTCATTCGTGTCATTTGCGAGACCTCTCATGGAAATTTTGATTAGTAGCATATTTCGCTCTTGATTAAGTAATTAGTTCTATTTCCTGCATTAACAAAGAGAAATAGTGCCCACATAATCTTTTATCCAAAAACTATCGTAAAATTTATCTAGAAACAAGGTGATTTTGATAAGTTTTTTGGAAGGAAGAGATAATTAGAATTTTTGAAAGTTACAAAACTATAGTGCAGCTCCTATATTGTTCTCTCAAATTAATTTAAGGTTTATTTGTTTTTACCTACACTTTTCAACAAAGTACTTTTTTGTTTTTACATCCATCAAATTAGGGCAACTTTTGTGCAACTATGGAACATTAGAATTAATTCCGACTTTACTCGAAAAGCATGCGCAAAGCTTTACTGGCGGTTGGCTTGAGCAAAATAAATAGTGGATACGAACTAGCAAATAATAAGGGGGAAATAATAAATAAATTTATCAGAATGGCGTGCGCTGGTGCACTGACTTAGTGCTCTATGTATGCACCACTTACCAAATCTGCATAAGCAATAATGAAAAGTTAGGTGTTACAGATTAGTAACCACTATACGTATTCAGTTCAGTGATTTCTGAGGATGTATATGTAAAGTGGCGATCTGAAACTTGCAATCTAATGCATATTCTCATCTGTTTGACAGCGTACCGTCAACAAGCGAGGCGAGGTACATCTATTAATACTCAGGAAAAACTGAACACAGCACGATAATTGATTTACGTTGGTAGTCATTGGTCTGTTGGAAATGCTTACAGTTAAAGGCGTTAGACATGGTGCTTGGGGTTAGTCTTGTTCCTGCGCCTTTGAGTCAAACCCACCAAAGTCTTTAAACAAATTTGGATCTCCAAAAATACTATCAAATTCTTTTTTCTCACCTGCGTCACCATTTTCTGACGATATCTGATTAGCTTTTTCAGCGTTCTTTTGTAGTAACTTCAGCTGGTCGGCAAAATTAGACTTCTTTTGTTTTTCTGTGGCAGCGATACAGGTGGATCCATACAACCCTTTCTCCACCATTTTATTAAACCCGAAAATGCATACTACGACAACAAATAATATACTAAAGATTGATTTTGGCATTTTGAGGCCATTTTTTTCGGCTTTCCTGAGGCGCGAACCTGAAGTTTGGGCGAATAAAGCTTCAGCTTCGAACTCCTTTTTCTTTTTATCTTCTCGCCTTCTGAGGACTTCATATAGTATTGTTACTACTAAGGTTATTAAGATGATTACCAGTGCCAGAGAGCTGATTGCTGGACTTATTCCAAGGCGAACTTTTGATGCAATAACAGTTGTAAGAGTTTGATCAGATAAAATACTGAAGACAGTAGTGTTGTAGTTCTCAAAGGAAGCTAGAAATGCTATCACGCAGGACGAAGCAATCGCGGGCATCATGTAAGGTATTAATATTTTAAAAAAAACTTGGGTTTGGTTTGCTCCAAGATCTAAAGCTGCTTCTTCTTGTGTTTGATCAAACCTCTGTAATCTGGCAACAAAAATTAAAAAACAGTAGGTAGAGATGAAACAGGTCTGAGCCAATATAGTTAAGAAAATACCATTTCTTCCTAGTTGTGTGGCTAAACCGCCGCCTCCCATAGTGGCAATTCTGTCCCAAAGAACGACCGTCGAAATTCCAATAATTACGCCTGGAAACAATACCGGCATTATCGATATGGAATAAAACGCAGTACGAAACCTACTATGAACTTGCGTTAAAACCAGTGCAGCTGCCAACCCTATAGGAACTGCCAGAAGAACAACCCCTAGTCCAATTTTTAAAGATGTAATTAGGCCTTCGTGCAGCCTCCAATCTGTTGCTAACCCTGCAAGGTGTTGTCCATCATAGGCAATTTTGCCTTCGTTAAACCATCGAAAACTGAAGCACTCCCAGGGGGTTACTGATGGAAATTCGGCTGAATTAAAAGCTGTGATACTCATTATGACAAGTGGGCCAAAAAGGTAGGCAAAGAAGATAAAAATATAAATACCCAATAAGATATTTAAAGCTTGTTGAGATTTCATCTTACAATCTCACCTATTTTCACTTTAAAGATTTTCATCATTAAAAGTACAAAAACAACTGACACAGACAGCAACATAACTGAATAAGCCGCTCCCCTTGGCCAATTATCGTTCATATTAAACCACTGATAAATTAATTGAGTGAACCAAAATGTATTGGGGCTACTCAAAACTACTGGTGTCGCTAACGCCCCTGCGGTGAGCATGAAGACCATAGTACATCCGGACGCAATCCCCGCCTTGGCATGTGGGATAACAATCCGAAAGTGAGTTTTTAACATTGATGAACCCAAATCTTCAGCCGCTTCAAGTTGATTTTTATCCAAAGTATCCATTGCATTATAGAGCGGGAATATCATCAGTAAAATGTACGCATAATTAAGACCAGTGTAGAGGGCGACATCCATAGCTATAAAATTTATGCCGTTGTCTATTAAACCCAATTTTATAAGCACATTGTTTATGAATCCCTCCCCAGCAAATAAAATACGGAGTGCAAAGGAGCGGAGAAGCTCATTAATCCAGAAAGGAATAATTAAAGAAACGATCAACAACCTTGCAGTATTGGCCGAGGCAACTTTAGCAATATAAAAGGCAATAGGATAACAAAAGCAAAGATTAATGAACGTAATTAGAACAGCTATTAGAAGTGTGTCTTTGAAAACCCCAACATCTACATAATTGTAACTTTCTCCACTAGTTTCAGAACCAAAAAGAAAATGTTTGTAATGGGTTAGTGTGTAGACGTCGTCTGGACCACCCCTTAATAGTGACGGTATGTTAGGGCGGAATGAAAGATCAAACATATATAATTGTGGTATAATAATAAGAAAAACTAGCCAGAACCCAATAGAGATTATTAAATAGGTTGAGATCAGGGGGCCGTTTTTATTAAAGAAATAATTCATTCTTGTTCTCTCTAATCCACCGCCAAAGGTCCCACGGGAAGGACAACGGCATCTCGCGAGGAAAATTTTAATTCAACTTTTTTCGAATTTGATAAGTCTGTAGTATCTATGGCATTGGACACACTACAGCGAACATTCTGTTTGCCATCGATACTCATATAAATATTTTTTAAATTCCCTTCGAATTCAATTGCTTTTAAATTCGCAGTAAAAACATTATCTGCCTGATTGTTTTGGTCTTTAAGAAAAATGGATTCAGGCCTTACAAACATTATTACCTTGTCATTTTTTTTGAAAGTATACTTTGTACCCTCCCCCAAACTACCAGCTTTTGCTAAATAATTCGTTCCATCAACTGATACATTCACCATATCACCATTTACGGCACTAACAGTCCCATAGAACGCATTATTCTCACCAACAAACGTAGCTACAAATGGGGTGCGAGGCGATTCATACACGTTATGACAGGA